>Ga0181612_143361_pt1 | contig 32331 bp, 27 predicted proteins | sample HoacroProtozoa21_FD_119630 | JGI IMG/M metagenome (GOLD analysis project Ga0181612, IMG submission 119630) | Hoatzin crop microbial communities from Cojedes, Venezuel. Combined Assembly of Gp0051906, Gp0051904, Gp0051908 | reverse complement strand
TTTTTTTTTTTTTTTAAAAACAATGGGCCCACTAGTTCTTTCCAATAGTAATTCTCTAGTTGGTCATAGATGATTTTTAGAAGGCTTGTACTAAAAGTAAATAATTAAAATGAATCTTTATTAGTTCTCCTTTCATTCGTACTGCTGTCACTTGCTTCCCTTAATTCAAAATCAGTTTGCTGTTGTAAATATTTTAAACGTAGTGCTTGTATTGATACTCTTCTCTTGCATAAGAATATTTGCCAATGACCTCTTTGTCAAACATTGATGGATATGAAATGTGTGGGTTTCTTAAAGTAAACAATATTCTTTTATGATGTGCTACATATAAGCTTTGCATAAGCTGACATTTTTTGTGGGTTCCATTACTGTCGTGTTTGCTACGTTGTTCTCTGTTGCTGTGCTGTTCTCTCATTTGTAGTGAGAAGGTAAGGCGGTTGTTCAGGATTACGTGACAAGGAGTGTGAAAGTGCAACATGATCACAATCGGTGTTTTTCTTGAAATAAGCTTAGAACTTCTGCTGTACTGGAGATCACAGAATGTTGGCTTTCCCAGTTCAAAGTTGATTTCTGTTTTAGTCTTCTATGGAAGTATCAGTCAGACTTTTAAAAATCCTATTTATAAGAAGGGTTCACATTAGTACAGTGTTGAGCACTGTGAAGAGCTGATTTTCTAAAATGTACGGCTGTATTAGCTTTTGAAAATTCATTGTATTTCCAAAGAAGTTCTGCAAAAGTGTTTTGAGGCTGCTTGATTTTTTTTTTGCATTAGTTCTTGTTTTCAGAACTGAACTGAAACCCACAATCTTATATCCCTGTTTACTTCTACTGTAACATGAAAGAAATTTTTATGAATATTGTAAGAAATTCCATACCTGCTTGTCATCTTACTGGCTACCTGCAACACTCTATTCTGGGACACTGATGTTTAAGTAGTGCACAGTTGTCTAGGATTTCCTGTGAAGTAGGTCACCTGCTGTTTGTTCCACAGGAATTAATACCAAAGACTATGAAAACTGCTATTTACAGTTTCTATTTATGGCTATTTCTGCTATGAAAGTGCAGAAGAGCTGAAAGGACTTGTTTTGACAACAAATATGAAAGCAGTTAAACTTAAGTTTGAGAGATATATAAAAGCATGGTCTAATGGCATTTAAAGCTCTTTATAGCTTTTGCTAGTCTCAGTATTTTATTAGTACTAGTTCTCAAAAGTGTGCTTCACAGTTCTACAGCATGAGTAGCAGGTATTCATGGGTTGTAAATTAATTTAATTACAAACATTTTTGTAATGTTAACTAGATTATCCTATAGCTCAGTTAAGCGTTATGTTTTAAATGCTTTTTGCTTTACTGCATGCCAGTTAGTATTTAAAAACAGGTCTTGTAGACAGGAATATACAAACCCCAGTGACTAAACACTACTGCGCAGTACTTAGTCTCCATTGTGTGGCAGGTTAGTTCTCTGACTAACGTTAAGTAGGATTTTTATTTAGAATGTGATGACTATGCAAGTATCAAATTCTCTCTGTTATATTTTGCTTTAGAGACTGGTTTATGAGGGCACTGAAGTTGATGCCCTAGCTAAAGTTATCTTGCATGGGAATTCAAACATTTCTTCTGAAAAAGTTATACTTAGGTTGGTGATGCCACTGTTGGACTGCACATAATCTGTGGAGCTGTTGAAGCTTTCACCATTTTTAAAAGGTGAAGTAGCCACTTGTACAGCAGAAGCAGAGACTCATCGGTTCTAATGCCAGTCATTTTGCTAGTTGATGCCGTGGACAGCTTCTTTTCACTATGAAAAAATGCTTATGACAGTGCCATGAGAATAAATTTTGCAGAAAACACTTGTACTTCTCCAACTCCTGTTTCTGTCAGTGAGGATTTCATTCAGTTTTATTAATGGGACAACTCCTTCTATGCCAGTGATAATTGTGGGGGAGCAGAGGCACGGGAATAACTGTATGTTTAAGGTTTGCCATAGCTTTAGAATTGCTTGTGAAACTAGGTTTCCATTGACATGAGGGAGTGCGTTCCCATGTGGTTTCTTTGAACAAGGATGTACTTTCCTCCTCTTAGCTGCATGTCTTTCTTGATTTCTCTTCTTTCTGATACTATGCTTAACAGTAACATACAAAGTCAAAATATTGAAGTACACCAAGGACTGCTGTAAGAACTAGAGCTTTAATGAAGATGCTCTAGTTTGACCAGATATCAAATTTGAAGGATTCCGATAAAGTGAATATTTATTTGTATATTAATGTCTTTCACTAGGTGAACCAGTATCTGAAAGGGTATGCATGACAGAGTGATGTCATGGGTTGAAAGATGATATAACACTTTCTTATGGGTAGTTATAAGTCACTGGGTTCAGACAAATTTTATATACTGTGAAATTAATTATCTATAAAACATAATCTAAGCCCTGCCTCAAATAATTTATAAGAATAGTTTAAACTGAAGAGTAGTCTCTTCTATGTGTTATTTTATCCCAGACAGCAGCAGCAGAGATTGTAATTGATTACCCATTTTGTCTGCTGAAAGATATGGTGTAATTGTCTCACAAGTTCTCATTTTTCCAGGAATTCAAAAATTATCTCAATTCAATACATATTTAAGCTCCTGGCTTTATTGTATTTCACTGATGAAACTTGTAGCTGTGGGGTTTGTATATCCTTAGAAGTATTTAAATTGCCAAGTAGGGTTTCGTTTACTTTTCAGGAGCCATATGTTCTTGCTACTTGGCTGGTTCGATTTGCTAATAATTTCCATCTGTCTCATGCAGTAAAATGTGTAATTAAGAACACCTCTTTGTATGTTTATCAAATTTTACATATTCAGGAATTCTGCTGAAACTACTTAATGTATTTCCACCTCACTGGAGGGAGAGAACAGTGGAATATAGTGCTTTATGTACATTAATTCTCTGTTGCTAAACTCTTAAGGCATGAAGAACATGCATCCTTTGTTCCACAGGTTGTTTATTCATTTCTGTGAAATAATGTACCATTTAGGCTGTAATTTGGTTGCCATTTAAACCACTTAAATAATGGCTATAAGTGTAAACTGTGACAGTATTTGAGCTGAACACTGGGGCCATCAATACGTCAATAAAAAGCATGTTCTGTATGCTATGAAGTAAATAGTTTTTGATAGTGCCAACTCTTTGAGATGGAGACACGCCTCATCCCACAAGCAGCAGCAGCGCTTATGAGATAGTGGAGGAGACACAACTGGTGACAGAAGATCAGAGACAATGCAATACAAATACCAGTACAAATATCAAGTAAAAACTCTCAGGTGGAATGTTATACACATTATATATGCTCTGTTCCTAGTGGTTTTTGTAATGCAAACAGCAGCAGTAGGAAGCTTGTAGTATTGTTAAAGGCTTGTCTGTTCTCTTTCTTAAAGGGAATCGGTTCATAGCTTCCCAGAATCTTTGGGGTGGCTGGGTTTTGCTTTGATTCTTTATTTTTGTCTCAAGCAATGGAATAAAATTCTTTCAGTAAAATTGTTGGACAGTTTTCTCCCACTTGATCCTGCAGGTTGATGCTTTGAAATTTGTCTGGAGCCTTGGAATATGTCTCTGCTGCTGTCTTTAAAGCAGGGGCGTTAATTTGGGAAGTGCAGATTTCTTCTCCTCTCTGCAACAGCCACACTAGCAAAGCAAAGATTTTTGGTCAAGTTGTCATTTAGAAAGCTGAAAACAAAACAAAAGAAGTGCAGCCATAATTTACACTTAATGATGGTATTATTACAAGTGTCCTTTGTTAACCACAAACTGAATTTCTATCTTAGTTACGAGAGGACAGGACCAACCAGTATTTACTGTATTTTCACAAGTACAATTGTTGAGTTATTGGAAAGAGAAAAAAATCATGAAGCTACCTTTCACCTTTCATTTTTTTTTAAAAAAACAAAATTACTTCTATCCCCTTTAATTTTAGTTAGGTCACGTGTTTTTATTCCAATATGTCTTTGAATTCATGTGTATTTCTGCAATCTCTGCAAACTAGCATGACCTTAATAACTATGTAAGTGACTGAAATTGCTAGATAGTGTTGTCTGTAGATTCTGTATACATAAGACAATTGGACAGTTTGTCGTTGTTTCCAGTGGTTAAAATAGAGTGGAGGGAAAAAACTCTAATTTTCATATTTAAAAATAAATTTCAAGTTACTGCTGCAGTTACACGCTCAAGTTCTGCATAGTTCCAGAAATGGTTCCAGAAAGATTAACCTCTTTGTAAAACTGCTTATAATATTTAACTGAAAACAGTCAATTCAGGGTATATCGTTAAACATTAATTATTGTGTTGGGGTAAAGTTTACAGAAACGATGCAACACTTACTATTCTTGTCACAACTTTGCAAAGCATCCTTACTTTTGAGATGCAATCCTTTGATGCTGATACGGGCTTTGCCCTGCTTGACCATGTAGCTTTAACGGCAGAAAATCCAGTAGCACTAGTAACTACTCCTTCTGTTGACACAACTTCTCCAGGTAGATATGGACAAAACTGGGGAAACACGACTTATAGAGCTGGATGAGTCGTACAAGAGTGAGCATACAGTTTTCATAACGCCACCCGAGATCCCTCATCTGCCGAATGGTGAAGAGCACCCTCTGCAATACAGGTAACTTAAGGAGACAGCACAAGGCTATCCAAAATCCTCATAACTGCCCTTGGAGAGTTTAGTTTCTGGGTGCTTGTGATAGCCACAAAGTACAGATTTGTCCTGTACCTTTATGTTGCTCAAGTAAAAACACGTATGTGAAATGCCTAGTGTGCCAGCTCTTTTGAAGTTTTAATGATTTTGTGTGTGTGTTTACATGGAAAAGCAATAATACTAATAAAGCTGGCTGTGTGTTCACATTACATTGTGCTACAGCTGTTGACACTTTTTTAAAGTTAGAATTGAAATTAATTGACCCAGTCTGTTGGCCTGCTGCTGCTACTGATAACGATACAAGCTGCAGATACTCTCTGGAAAGAGAGAGGATGTTTCAAAGAATCACTGAAAAGTGGTGTTACTGATTTAGTAATTATGACAAATGAGTTTGTCTATTAGTTTCTTCATTAATTCTGATAAACATTTGTAAATCTAATCTAATATAATCTTTTAGATAGTTTACTGTTGTTCCTATTGGTTTTTAAAAACCTCTGTCGTGATGCTCACTAAGGACGAAGCCATATGGATTTTTTTTTTTTGTTAACTGGAATCAATTGTAATGCATTTGACATATTAGTTAAAGAAAATGCAATGAAAGCAAATGTATTTATCAGTTGAAGTTGCTTACACTGAAATAACAGGTTAAGAGACTGTTGGTGCAGGCTTATGAAATCATGCAGATGGATTAGTAAACCAGTGGTGTCTGTCTTCTGTGTTTTCTATTTCCTAGGTAGCTTCTAGTGCAACTGTGTAATTGATTTCGTTTGTTATTATGTGGTGTTTGTTGATGTTTACTTTGGAACTGCCTTACAGGAGTTAAGTGACCTGTTTCTTTCACAGCTATAATGGATTTCCAGTATTAAAACTAGATTTGTTTGAGCGACCTGAAGGATTTCTCACAGCACCAAATAACAAACTGTCCTCAAAAGCCAGCAGTCCCAACAGCCCATCGCCAATGTTTAGAAGAACTAAACAGGTACTTGCAGGTATTCTTGTAGCGCGAGGCGCTTTGGAAAGTGACAGCTTGCTGCCTTTATCTTGAGTTTGGCGATAAAGTCTGACTGGCAGTGTCTGCAGCCTAGCTAATGGTTCTTCACTGATATGGTGACTATAGGGTAGCCATGCTAATAGGTCTTTGGATGTTTACCCGTGCTTCTTGCCTACACCGTGTCATACAGGGCCCCTGTACACAGACTGTCATTTGCTGTGCTGTTCCTATACCTTCCATATTCTTCACGTTGTTCTTCATGAGTGTAAACTGTTGGGCTTCCACATCCGCTTTTTAATTGCTTTTCACGGTCCAGGGCTTGAAGAGGGGCTCTAACTCTCAAAAAAATGCAGACCAAAAATAATAGACATAAATTTAAAGAAATGCAAGTTTTTAGGAGAGGAATATTGCACAGCAACTGGTTTTGGTATCACTCACTCTGCTTTCATTTACTTTCCCACTTTATTGAAGATGATGTTCTTATTAATGTTGCATTTTCTGTAGGTACAATGATACATGCTTAGTTTTTAACAAGTAGATTCGTGTAATGTGTGTGTAAATATACATAAATAATCTTTATGATTCTTTACAGGAAATTAAATCTGCACATAAAATCGCTAAGAAGTACTCATCCATACCACAGATGTGGTCCAGATGTTTGTTACGTCACTGCTATGGTCTTTGGTTTATCTGCCTTCCTGCATATGTGAAAGTGTGCCATTCAAAAGTCAGGGCTCTGAGAACTGCATATGATGTGCTACAAAAAATGCATACCAAAAAAATAGATCCACCTGATGAGGTAAAATAAGTCAACCCCAGAACACCAAAAATAGCCCATGGGTTTTACTGAATGGAGCACGTGTTTGACTACAGAAGCGCAGTCCTAACTGTGTGTATTTTCAGGTGTGCTACCGAGTACTCATGCAACTGTGTGGACAGTACGGTCAGCCTGTGCTAGCAGTGAGAGTGCTTTGTGAAATGCAGAAAGCTGGTGTTGACCCTAATGCCATTACTTATGGCTACTACAATAAGGTAAGTAACTTTGAAAGAAGAGAAAAAATTTATGCATTGTTATCCAGGCAAATAGAAGCAAGCAAAATAAGGGAACCGTTCAGGTGTAATTCTGTCATTTGTAGTAACTGGAAGAAACAAAAGACGGAATAACTTTGTGTGGGTTTAGAAGTCTACTTTGTAACTGCCAATGTAACCCAATCTGAAATTTAAGTTAATGATTTCATACCTGACTGTTCCTTAAGCTGATTTTGACTTTGATGTTTCCAAAATAGGCCGTTTTGGAAAGTACCTGGCCTTCAAGCAATCGTGGTGGCTATTTCCTGTGGATGAAAATACGAAACGTTGTTTTAGGAATAGCACAGTTCAAAAAAGCATTGAAAAAGCTACCAGCAAGCACCTCACATACAGCTATTCCTGGTAGAGTATTCACATCCTTTTCTTTTTTGTTTTCAAGTTCGTAAAAAAAAATTATTTCAAAAAGCTTTTGTTGTGAATTTGATAATAAAATCATTTTAGAGAAAAAAAAGTGCATGCATAATTTTTAAAGAAACAGCTTTTTTTTTTTCTTTGAATCCAAAATAATCAGCTCTTTGTTTACTGTATCAGCTCCACATAGAGACAGGATGTGAATCGATGTGATAATTATCCTAGTTCATACAATAGCCAGTCTCACAACTGGCAGAAACTTCTGTCCAGCCTTGCCTTTTTTTTGTTTTCCGCCTTTTTTGATGTTAGTTAAGAGGCAACTAGAACTAGTCCTTGGGTTTGTAATACTGTTTGCAGGTTTTGTGTACCAACCGAAATGATCGCATTTATTTTTATCTAGAACGTAAGTACAATATTTGAGGCTGTAAACTCTGGTTTTCTTTCCTTTTCTGTCCAGTAAAGATTTACGTTATGTTCAAATGGCTACATTACCATGCTGGTGATTACCTGTAGTTTGTGGGGTTTTGTAGGTACTACTTTCTACAGTATGTATAACTTAGTACTAACAAAGCAAGATAGTAAATTTTAAAGTATCAGAAATATAGTTAGTTTAGCTGTAGCTGACCTTGACAGACCTTTACAATATACGTGTATACATGTATGATAATCAGAAGGTCATCTGAACAATCTTTTAAAGTCCCTTCCAACCAGGACTATTCTATGATTCCAACTATGTACAAATAAATCTTTGCCCTCACAAACAGGGTAGATATGATGGCCTTGCGGCTAGAGTATTTCTCGTAGACTCGGGAAACTGCAGTCCTACTTCTGGCTCTGTCACTAGCCTTCTGGATGACCTTGAACAAATTTACTTTATTTCTGCCTGTTCTGCATGAAGCTGACCTTCCTGATAAACCGGTTGCAACTCAGCCCATGTAAGCTAGGGACGTGTAACTAGTCCTTTACTAACTGTCATTTATGTAATTAATGGTATTTGCTTTTGACGTCATCTGATTTTTTTGAGATTTCTTTGTGTGAAAGAATATAGCTAGAATGCATTTTGACTCTTCAGGCAATCCCCAAAACTGATCCATTAATTCCAGAATGTTTTGTTATCGTTACAATAGCAACAAGGTTTTTATCCCCTCTGTAGAGATTCAGTGCAGCATCCTTCGGGAAAAGAGGGAAGGAAGGTGACTTTCAGCCAGGTTGTGCCCTCTTGATCCTGGACAGATGCTTACTGTTATCTCCTAAACTGCATGAGAATAAACCTCCGAAAGATGCCGTGGGAAGGCCAGAGGCTTCAGATTGACCTGGGCAAAAGGCATGGAATGCCTGTGACTTGAATGCTCACTTAGTATTTATAGTCAACAGAAACTTCTGTATCTGCTTTGTTAATTTTTGATGCTAATGCTTTATAACAGCCTGGAAGAGGAACAACCACGTTAGTGTTAAGTACATTTGGTTCTTGAAATCAGTCAGTCAGACTATATTAGTTACACTTGGGTCAGTGTTTTGTCTTAAGAATGACCAGATACTGACTTGAATATTTGCAGGGGTTTTTTTGGGTGGTGTTGCATGTTTTTATTTTAATCTTATTTTGCAAACAAACTCATGGTTGCTGCTGCATTGTTTCAATTTTTTTACTTTCTAGAGTAAAACTATGAGAATTACACGCATTAACTCTGAGAAACATACTACACTAAAATGAAACCATGTTTAGATGCTTCTTAGAGTTCTTGAAAAGATGTGACATTTTGATCAAATAAACCAGGCAACAGAACAAAGGCAAGCAGTGCTTTAGTGCAGTATTTTAAATGTTGCAAATTACCCCTTCAATTTCATCCTGTAAAGCATCACTTCAATGTTTATACTGTAAAAGCCAATCATTTTTCTCACTTTTTTGTGGTAAAATGTTCACTGTTAATTGGAATGTACTTGATAAGAGGCCTTTGAATTACTGTGGATATTCAATTTATTCTGTTTAACAATGTCATGCTATTAAATACCATAATCATCTTTTTCTGTCATTGTCCTGCTATAATAGGGGGACTTTCCGACTCTGGCAATACCACATCATTCAAAGAAGAAGCCAGGCAAGGGAAAACTTGTCTTCAAGATATACAAGAACAAAAAGAGGACAAGAGAGAGAGTGACTCCAGTTCTCGTATGTATCTTGTGAATACAGATATCCAGTTCGTTGGGGATAAATAGGGATTTCAGCAAAAGCTAAATCCCTTTTTTTGCAGAAGTGTATGTGATAATGCAAGTTTATGCCCATGCCTAAAGTTCTTTTCACTAAATGTAATTTTCTGGATGTCTAATTAACTTTAACTTTTAAAATTAGAGGGGTTTTTTTCCCCTCTTCTGTTTCAAATAAACGATCATGGTAATGTAAAGGCTTAATGATGATTACAGCTTAATGTTTTTGTCTTTAAAAAAAATTCAATTGCTTTATAGGCATAATTGACAGGAAAGCCTTTTCTACCAGTCTGTTTTCTTTATAAAACCCATCAGAGGAGAACAGCTGAATTTTTGCAGGTTTGTGAGAGAGGCCTAAATTACTCAGCTCCCTGGAATTCTCAAAATCTAGGAGATGCATCAGAAATGAGAAGGGCTTTGGATTTGCTGTGGACTTTCTTTCTTCAGGTTTTACATCTGCTGCTTATGAGTCCCTTAATTGCAGTTCAACAGCACAGACTTTATGCAAGCATATAGCAGATCAGATTGTGTAGTAAAAATGTTGAAGTACTATAGATTCCCATATACATTAATTGAAAATACTTTTCATAATAGATGTTCTGTTTGTAATATAATTAAACTTTTCAGTGTGCTTTCCCCTGCTATTTGATTTAACTGTCCCCTTGTCAAGTGGAAGTGGTGTAAAAGTGTGAGAAAATATGGAACCAGAAAAGTTACTTCAGTGTTTTCTTTTCACCACCATCTTCCTTCTAGCGTTAGTATTTTTTTCAGCTTGCCTGAAAATTTCTGTGCAAGTGTTACCCAAGGTCATAAGAACATACCTGCAAGATGGTAGGCAGGTTATTTAGGTTTAATGAAACCTCTGAGGACGCAGAAATTGTGAATTCTGCTGAAGGCTTGTACTTTTTTTTTAGCCATGATTTAAGGCAAGTTTGTGGTGCTCTATAGTAATAGTACGTGCTGAAAATGTCTAGTACTTTTAAGTACAATTTCAGAATATTCAGTTGCTTGAATTCCTTTAGAAAAGTAATTGTCTATTTTGGGTAGCCACCTGACAACAGAATTTGTCTTTCGTATCTAAAAGAGGTGACTACAAATGCTGCAGTATGTTTGCTTCATTTCTCTCGTGTAGCCATGGTCATGGGGGTAACAAGATCTGTACGAAGACAGGCTAATTGGCCCTGAGCTCTTCCAAACACAGGAGAAAATACTCTTAAACCTGTCCTTTGCAAATGAACAAGGGTGGTCTTAGTCTCCATAACCACCACATATTTTGGTTACTTGGACTCTGCGTACAGAAGCTTATGGAAATTCCAGTTATAAAAGTAATGCCAGAATTAAATATCGATGGTTCACTTGTTCCAATTTGAAAACCTCTGCCCAAGTAGATATCAGCCTATGTGTCATGGGATATGTGCAATGTGCTGTCACTTAATCCTGCCTAAAGCATCTAATGGGTAATGGAAACTTGAGATTTAAATGAAGTTGCTTTGATTCTGAAGAACTGTCTGTCCTTTTCTATATTCAGTGTCAGAAGTGGAGAGCACAAAAGGGAGTGGTGACTGCCTACCTAAACTCAATTATCAGAACTCAAATCATGCCAAAGCCGCTTCTAGCATAGTGCGTCTCAACGGTACAGTTGACAATACCGTAGCAGAAGCTAGCACAGGTGAGTGGAAGACAAAATCGATTTTGATTCTTGTGCAGTTTTATCTACATATATTCCATTTCTATCAATAGCTCCCAGTAGTGTGCCTGAGTTGTTCTGTGTACAAAACTTACAGTATTTTAGTGGTGTAATGGCAGCGACCGATAACATTTGTGGAAGCAACTTTGTGGGTGTGAGTTTAGGTTAGAGTCTGCATATGCTGTGTCAGGGAGCTATGTCTGCATATTCTGCATTTCCAGATTTTTTTCTTCTTTGCTTTTTTTTTTTTCTGCAGTTAACATCTGCTTACAAAATCCCAGGTCTTGTTTTTTTCTTACAACGTCCAGCAACAAATAAATTCCTTCAGAATGGACAAGAGGTTTCTATGCAGTACAATTAAAAGAAACTTTCCGACATTTTCACAAGTCTTTAGCAATGTCAAATCTGGTTATTATAATACTGTCAGCTGTGCTTGAAATACTGTAATATCATACTTTAAAGTCTGTATCTATATGCTCTGGCAAAACGATAGAGATTTCTCTGAAAAGAACTGCTTTTATTGGCTCTATGTCTAATTCATCAGGTTAGAAAGTGTTCCTGCTTTTTGCCTTTTCCTGGATACTTTTTCTGCCCTGAGTTTTCAAACCTCTCGGTAGTGGAGTAAGTCTCTGAAAGGCGAAACTAAATACTCCTGAGACTTTTCTTGATGGTGTCCCTCAAAGTACTCTTCAAGTTGTATGATTTGACTTCTTTTCAAATGTTTTATTGTCGGACCCTTCCTAAAAGTTCTGACCATGCTCAACTCAACTTTTCAACCACTAGCACAGTACACAGCAAATTCCATCTCTGTTGCAAACTCTTTGAAAGATGAGACAAACTTGCGTTCTCTTGTAATTTTGGTTAGTTTTCTTGCATAGTAAGAAATAAAGCACCTTGTTTCATCTGTTTTTCAGACAGTTCTGTAGGATTGCTCTTTACGTCATCTTTTGAGGATGCCAGTGAAGCAGAAGTTATAAAAAGTAAATCCTTAAGAAAGAGACATAAAAGTGCAGTAGAGCCTGTCTTAAGGGAGATACCGTGGGAAAGCAGGAACCGTAACCTGAGTGGAGATGGCTTAGTGGGACTCATGATAAACAGAATAAATCAGGAAGCAAACCCTGGAGAAATTGTTGAAAAACTAGGAGCTGATGCCAAAATCCTATCTAGTGCATTACAGAAAAGCATAAGGCCAAAAACTCTTAGTATCAGAACTTCCTCTTTAGGATCTAAGAGAGAAAGCCTGGAGAAAGAATCTAGTGATGAAGATGCAGCTTTTGATTGCAGTTTGACAGATAAAACAGAGTCTCCTGTTATCTTTGATCTGGAAGACTTGGATGCAGAACCTGAAACATCTACTGCAGTGAAATCCTCCAGTGAAAAGTCTAGAAGGCTGCAAAGAAAGAGCAGCTTTCCAGTGAAGCCAGTTGAAAAGACAGATGTTGAAACTGGATTTGATCCACTGTCCCTCCTGGTTGCTGAGACAGAACAGCAGAAAGAGGAGGAGGATGAGGAGGATGATAGAAGTGTTTCTACTCCATCTGCAAGGCGAGATTTAGCTGAAGAAATAGTCATGTACATGAACAACATGAGCAGCCCTTTGTCAAGTCGTGCCCCAAGTATTGAGTTGCAGAAACCCTATGATGACAGAAATGCTAATAAAAAGAGCCCGACAGTAATCCAACCCTGTAGGAGGTCTAGCCTTCCCCCGAACTCCCCCAGACCATCCGGTCTTACCAAATCCAAGAGTTATCATGCAAAAAATGAAGAAAGGTCAAGAGACAGGCTTTGGTCCTCCCCAGCTTATTCCCCAAACAGTCCAGCAAAGGAACAGCCACAGGATGCCACTAATGCGTTAACGCTTGTGTCTTCACCGTCATTCAACTTGGATACGCTGTTAACACCTAAGTTTGATGTTCTAAAAAGCAGCATGTTCTCTGCTGGAAAAGGGGTTGCAGAGAAAGCCAGCAAGTGGTACTCAAAATTTGCAATGTATGCTGCATCCTCAAAGGTAAATTTTTGTAATTACTTCCCTCCCCCCCCACCCCCAAACCTAAACTCATACCAGTTAAGGAAGAATCTTTGTAAACGTTTAATCACGGACTCCTATGTGATGAATCCCCCGCGTGAGTGACATGTGCCATAGACTATGTGCATCAAGTTGTCTCAATCCTGTTTGAATTTCCAGGACACTAATTTTATTGCCCTGAATAAAAAAATTTTCAGTCTAGCATGGGTTCAGAGTATATTTAATGGGAAAACCTAAGTATGCTGTAGTGTGCTCACAGGGAAGAGAAGACTGCTCTGCCTTCGCTCATTTACCCGAAGAAAAAATACGTAACAATAATATTTTTAATTCTTTACAGTTTTTATGGGGGAAAAAGAAAGGGAAATATGCTTACCTATTACCAAAGTGATTTAAGGTTAATTTTGATCTCAGGTCATTTGTTTAGAAAGTTCTTTGCTGCTACCAACTCAAACCAAAACTCATCTTATTCCCAGTCCTTGTGAATGAAAGTAGACGTACTTTGCTGTTGTTGTATTGTCTTAACGTGCTTAAGAGCAATCTGTGACTGCCTCTTATTTTCAGAAATATTTTTGCTTTCCTGTGCTCAGTGAAATTTGTCGTCTTCTCTCAGGATCAAAACTCAGACCGAGCAAGTGTTTCATCTCTTGGAGCTCTGGACTCGGAGTCTACTTCTCTAACTGATGAAGATGTCTGCAATGATTTTGAAAGCGCTTCTCCTCAGGAGAATACCACAACAGAAATTAAGAGAATTGGCCTCAGCAGGACAAGCCTAGAAAGCTCAACTTCCCATGATGGCTCATCAAAACAATTTGACCAGTGTGGTAAGAGACAGCTTTTGCATTGCGTTCATTGAGCAGAACAAAAATATTCCAGTTTTAGAAGCTGTTCTTTCACAAGTCTCAGTTAGGGATCATCCTCGTCATTAGTCTTTTTTGTGGAAGATGTAAATTTTTCTTTTCCTACCTGTGAGCTATTACTCATACAGATATGTCCATACCTATGGATATTTTTATTGTAGAACCTTGTTTTGGGTGTTCTCTCTTGTGGAATATCTTGCACTGTAACATCCTGTCCCTGAAGAAGTTTCTGGATGCTAAGCAAGTAGGGAGACCCTATAGGTCCTTCACTATTCATGTAATCATCTTATTTGTGTAAGCTGTACAGCTCCAGAAAACCTCTATAAAAACTTTCAAAAGGTAACTTCATTAGTCTGGTTTTGTTTTCTAAAAGTAGTTAAAAATCCTTTTTGGAAAATTGTTGTCATTTTCTATAAGCCACTGTTGAAGCTGGCTATCAGACAGGTTTTGCAGTATTCTTTTTTGTCCCAGTCTGCGCTGGACGATTGGTAGTGACTGTTATACCGATTTATGTACTGCTGTCATTATAGAGTACAGGCTGTTAAGCAGAATCAGAAGAGCATGCCCAGGTTTGGCTCCCTAGTCTGTGGGATGTGGAGGAACTGGAGAGGGGCAGTGGGGGCTGCTGTCATGGCCAGGGGACTGGAGCATCCTGAGGCTGAGGGGAGCCTGGCTCGCTTAGTGTGGCGAAGAGAAGGGTCAGGGATATCTGCAGGCACAAGCAGCACCTCTTATCCTTCCCTAGTTTTTGTCCAGACGAAGAATGTGTGGGTATGAATTACTTAATATCTAAAACTTGTTTCCAAGCTACCAACTGTTGTAAAAGAAGAAAACTTAACATATGGAAATTCTATGTTGGTAGATTTTATTTTTGCCGTTATTGGTGCTGGGCAGATGGCAGCCTCACACGCCAGCTTCACGTTTCTTTCTGTCTGAGGAGATCTGATTTGTTGCATCTTCCATCACACGTTTTATAACTGCAGTATTGTTTGACCAGAAAAACAGTTTACTAAAAATGCATATTCTGAATAACTAATACTTCGTGTTTCCTCTGTTAATAGGTTCTCTCTCAAAGTTCCCTTTACCTGACAAATCAGAGTTGGTATCTTCTTGCAGTACAAGTAGTACCAGTGTGTTTCAGAACTACGCTATGGAGGTACAAGATGATTTATTGATTTTAATTGATATGCTAAAAGCATATGTCCTTAAATATAAATGCTTTCTGAATATCTGTTAAAGTTCAAAGCTTAAAACCAATCCACTGAAAGACAGATAAACGCTTCTGTGACAGACTAGGTTCCATTTGAAATCCTGCTCTAGAAATGTCTTTATTGCAGTTATCTCTTCTAGTCCTTAAAGCTGCAGTTCTCGAGAGTTTGAGAACTGGACGCCATTGAATTCAGGCATCTAAATACCGTGCACACCTAATTTTATGTAAAGTGAAAATACCAAGTCTTAAAAAGCGCTATACATTTAAAAATACAGAATAGATAACTAGCCATTTCTTGTTGTAGCTTCTAGTAAGATCGTTTTGCTTTTCACTATTACACTGGGTTTGGGTGGCTCTCTGATCTTTTTCTTTTTTCTTTTTTTTTTTTTTTTGTTTCAGTGGATTTGGATTAATGGTTGGTCACTTTCATCCTTTTCCCCCTCATTTCTATTATATTGGCAGTCACTACAAAACTGTTTAAATTCTAAGAATAATTTACGTAGGTGCATAAATATTCCTGTACTATTATGTTTGCAAACAGATTAGAAATGACGTGTTACTGTTAATAAAAAATATTATGAATAACTGACTGGTTTTACTCTGGAAATCCGTAAAAGGATCACCTAACCCACTTAACTGAATTGTAGTTATTTCATGAACAAAGTTCCAGATACGAGTCTACTTGCTACAACAGAACAAAGATCTGCATTTGATAAACTTTTCAGACAATGTTTGTTCCAGTCATTTACCTTATCAGCTGTCTACTCATGCAGTTTGGATTTAAGGTAGAACAGTTGTCCTGAAATACATATATTTAAACCAAAAGGCTCCACCCTAAAGCCTGGTAACAGATGTGTGGCTGAACTTGTATCCAAGTGGTGAGCAGTAGTCATCTCGGGGTGAAGATCTGGGCTTTAGTTTTACCTGCTTTGTAAAAGAAGAATAGTTTTGAGCATGTGTAATAGTGGAGCTGTGTTATCTGCTGTATGCAGGTCCTCATCTCAAGCTGTTCACGATGTCGAACTTGTGACTGTTTGGTTCATGATGAAGAAATCATGGCAGGCTGGACAGCAGATGATTCAAATCTCAATACCACGTGTCCTTTCTGTGGCAATTTATTTCTGCCTTTTTTGAGCATAGAAATCAGAGATCTTCGGCGACCCGGACGGTAATAACATTATTTGAATTTTCCCCAGTTTTGAAGGCTCATAATTGTGAAGTGGATTTTGTTTGGTTTTTAGATAATATTAAGCTTTTGCTTTCCCTGCAGTTACTTTCTGAAGTCCAGCCCTTCTACAGAAAACATGCAATTCCCGTCACTTTTTGCAAATCAGAGTGGGAAGTCCTGTAACGCTGCAGCTACTGTTGGCCTTGCTACGTCTCTAATGTCTGTTCAAGAGGATGTAAATACAAATAGGTAAACAAGCATTTTCTGCATAGAAATTACTTGGGTTCTTTGTGGATGTGCGTGTATTCCTCAGCAACAGAAACAAATTTAATAAGATACTGTCGGAAGAGGACGAATTGATTTGAGAGAGGGTCTCTGTGCTGCCTCTCCATTACCTCTGAGTTGACCACATCATGCTTCTTCAGCATGGCATTTACCATTTCATCCCTAATAAAAAAAAAACATGCAGGCATCTGTAATTCTGCAAATTTTATGAACTCTTTTAGGGTGTTTGTGTTCATTATCGGTGCAAGGGGGAAACAAAATTTGCAGTGTAGCATGAATGGGTGTGGTGGCTGACGAAGCAAATCTGAGGTGTCAGGTTGATTATTTCCAGTTTATTTCTGTCTGTTTGTATATGTGTTTGAGCACTCAGCGTAAAACAAAAAGCTGAAATACTTATCTTGGGTTTTTTGGGGTTTTTTTTTTCCCTAGCAAATCTAAGCAGCATGACAATATTTGTGCCAGAAGCATCCAGATTCCCTCAGGAAGAAGACAAAATACCCCTGGGTCAGAATGTACAAGTCACCCTGTAGCAAGGAGTATCAGCACTTTTGGTCCTTTGGAAGAAGATGAGAAGGGAAATCAGAAGATCAGCCATATCATTCCTACTGGTAGCCTGCCTGCTACTTTGCAAGGACCAACAGTGTGTAGTTTTTCTATCTTTAATCTGTCACACACTTTAAAAAATGACATTTATGTGAAGCAGCATTAACTGGGAGAACAGAATTAGCCATCCCAAATTACAAGAAATACTAGGGTTTATTATTTCGGCTAATATAAGTTGTAGCTTTTGGATGTTGGTGTGTCTTATGGGGAACAAAAGCATTCATAAGACTTTGTAAAGATAGTTACATTCCAACTAATGGTATGTTTTCTTGTTTTACCATAGGATTCCTTGGGCCTAGAATGGCACTTACCTAGTCCTGATCCTATAACGGTTCCTTACCTCAGTCCTCTAGTGGTATGGAAAGAGCTTGAGAGCTTACTTGAAAATGAAGGGGATCATGCAATAACGGTGGCGGACTTTGTAGATCATCATCCTATTGTGTTCTGGAATTTGGTGTGGTATTTCAGACGCTTGGACTTGCCTAGCAACTTACCGGGGTTAATACTTTCTTCTGAGCACTGTAATAAAAACTCTAAGGTATGGAATCAGGGGGGAAATACTGATGTGTGAGGAATGCTTGCTTTCCCATCATTAGAGAACTCAGTAACTCTCTTAGAACATGTCTTGTAATATGCTGGGCCCAGTCCTGAATTGGTAAAGAATATGTCAACTGAGGGAAAATGTGTGTAATGCCAGAACTTGGGCTCAGCAGGACTTGTGTGGGGCAGGTGTTTAGCTCTTCCTGGTCACACTATTATTTGTGATCCTTGCTTACTAACAAGGTAAGTTTCAAACTGGTTTTATTGAAGTTTGACTGGTTGAGCAGCAGGAGGAGGAAGTTAGGACTGTAGGAAGGTGCGCAAAACACTCATTTGCTGTATGACTGACATCCTGTTCAGACTTGGCTTTCTCTGGTTTTACAGCAGTTTTAATATTAAAGCTTTTTACCACGAGGCCTGTAGATTCGAAGATATTTTAAATACAGAAGTCCTCTGTCATGACTTTGTAATAAAATATCCTTCTGTATGCATTCTCCTGTTCAGATTCCGCGAAACTGTATGTCAGAGGACAGTAAATATGTTCTTATTCAGATGCTTTGGGACAATATGAAGTTACATCAGGATCCAAGGCAGCCTCTGTATATTTTGTGGAATGCTCAAAGTAAGATTTGTTTCTTGTGTTTCTTGTATTTCTTCAAAGAACCATTTTTGTTTTGAGCAACTGAAGAATGTATTTTGAAAAAAAGATTTCTTTGTGGATAGTTCACGCTAGTACATAACTGATTTTGATCATACTGCTTTTTGTCTTGCAGGTCAAAATCGCACTCTTTTGTTTGAGAGTGAGTGTTAAGTTTGGTGTTGCTATTCTAAGTTTGTGTGACTTGTTTTGGGAGGGAGGGAGGGTGGCTGGCTGTATGTTTAGCAGTAAACTGCTGGAACAAGTTTAGTTTTCTAGTGTATCTGTTTCAAATCACTGGCCAGTATCTCCAGTGCCTTTTTCTTCATTGGGAAGGGAGGAATAAAAGGGAATATGTTTCGGTGATACACTGAACTTTCATTGACATCTCATCCCCTTAGCTTGTTTTCTTATTTTTGGAATTTGCTTACTAAGAATTTTGTTGCCAGTGTTGGATCATATGCCTGAAAATACCTCATGGCCCATTAAAGTTGTTGAGTTTTCTTTCATGCGCTTTTTGTGTTTCCTTATGTTGATATTATTTTGACTTGATGTTTGTTGTTCTTTGTTCAGTAGATATATGCTAACATTTTCGGTTTGTGTAGCCTCCCACCTTTTTTAATTACTTTCTACTTGTTACGTAAAGAATGTATTTATTCTCACAGCATTTCTGATGTTTTTCAGCCCAGAAGTACCCAATGGTCCATTTATTGCAAAAAGATGATGACTCTTTTAACCAGGAGCTCTTGAGAAGTATGGTGAAAAGCATCAAGATGAATGATGTGTACGGACCAATGAGTCAAATACTGGAGAGACTGAACAAATGGCCACATATTAAAAGGCAGAGGTAAGAATACGAACATGCTGAACTAGAGCAAGGTTGGACAACAATAAGGCTAAGGAATTATATTTTCTTAGTGTGTCTTTTAAAGAAAAAAAAGCACTGGTTTTCTGCAGTGCTCTCAAATGTCAGTCTGGTAAATATTCTTCTTTGTGATAACTTTCACAAACTTATTTTGGAAAGAAATTGGAGAAACTATTTTTCATTTTTTCCTCTCTCCCCCCCCTTGCCAGCCACCTTTTTTTCTTCTTACCTCTGAACGATGGGACATCAAATAGGGAATGTGTATATGTGGGTATATTTTTTTATTAAATATTACTTATATACTAATTATTTTTAAAACCCTACACTTATTCCTAGGGTGCATGGGTGGATTTTTTTGTTTATTTTTAAGCCTCCAGTAGGGAACGGAAGAGGCGCTAAGAGAGGTGAAGTCTCATACGCAGGAAGTTTTTTCCCATTAGTGGTGGAATTAGTGAAAATTATTTTCTATTAATTTATATTTCTTGCCTGGATTTACTGATTTTTATTTGTAATAGGGTATATAGCAGTGTTTTCAAAAGCTGGAGCATTGACGGGGTGTTTATTTGCTTGTCCGCCTGCTTTTTCAACATAATGTAGAAATGCAGAAAAGCAGGCTTCTTACCCGTTTGTCAAATTTGGTGAAATTTGGCCGAGTGCCTTAAGTGCGTGCTTCACTCTGCGTGCACTTGGTGCAACTTCAACTTCCAGCACATCAGTGGGCACCTTAAGGACCTACCACACGTCAGTCTCCAGATGTGGGGAGTGCCAGGTATTCTCCAGAGGTCAGAAATGACAACATTTTGGAGGTGGCAGTCGGAAATCATGTTCAAAATGCCGCTTTCTAAAAATGAGTTATCTTTAAATGCTTCAATCTGTTTTTAATATATTGTTTTGTGGTGTATGATTGCAGTATAAAAATTCACATTTCTTTTTATGTTTTCAGGAGCCTTTACAGAGAAATACTATTTCTTTCACTTGTTGCCCTAGGAAGAGATAACATTGATATAGGTAAGTTTGATAAATTATTTGAATAAGCATAGGTGATGAATGTATGCAAAATGGTTTCTCAGATTAAAAGAAAAAAAAACAAACAAAAAAACAAAACAAAAAAACTTGTAGATTTAGATGTGTGTCATTCTATGGTAAATGCTGAATATAAAGAACTTCACAGTTACTTTCTGCTGATAGGTGTACTAGCTGTCACTGTATTTGGGCTCTGGTTTTGAGTACGGTGTATAGAAGTTGTTTTTCTATTTCTGCAGATGCTTTTGACAGAGAGTACAAAATGGCCTATGACCGTCTCACAGCTAATCAAGTGAAGAATACTCATAATTGTGATAGACCACCAAGTACTGGAGTGATGGAATGCAGAAAGATTTTTGGAGAACCATATCTTTAAATATACCTAGATAGAGGTGATATCTATGATGTATACCTGTGTAAAATAACCGCTTCAGTCACAAGGAACATCTCAGTCTTCAGTGTTTAAGAACGTATGTACGAATGTACTGTGGCAGAAGGCCTTGGAAAAATTTGGCCTGTCGACGGTTGTGGAAATGGACAGAGTGAAAAATGGGCCGAATGTTAGTTTCCCTGCCCCTTGCCCTTTCTGCAAATCAATGTGCAGAAAGGAAGATTCTAAACAAAATCAGTTATTTAACTTGGGACAGCATATTACAGTTCCCTTCTTAAAAAGAAATTAGTAACAGGTGGACAGAAACAGTGCACTGAAACTAATGTGAGTGAAGTAAATTCTTCAAAATCTATTGTTTACATAGAATATTCATGATGTTATGAAGAGCATACAAAGTTGTATTATACATATTTTAAATTGTTTATAGTTGATATTTTTTTAATTTTTTTAAATTACTGGAGTGGATTTTAAATGGACTTGCTGCATAAGCAATACAGTGCTTATTTTTTTTGCAGTACACTGCTATTTATAGTAACTTGTCCAGTTACTTTTTGAAGAGTGATTTGTTTTTAAAGCAGAATAGAAAACGTTAACCTTCACCTAGACAGTACTCTAGATACAGGATTTCTCTCATGCACACATGGCAAACGTGTTACCACAGCAATTGGAAGGAAGGTATGGTAAATTTCTGTAAAACTCTACTAACGAACACACTGATGTCTCTGTAAAACACTTGTGCAGAATTCTCCTCCTTTTCCTCTCCTGTTCTCTTCACTCCCCACTCCTTAGCACAGAGAAACCAAATTGCAGAGTCCTACAGGTTATGTGATGGAATCGGTCCATCTCGGCTTTTGGCATTTGTTAACATGACCTCATTGCAGGTGTGATGCAAAGCAAGCGACAGTCTGTAAGGAGTTCTTCATAAACACGCAGCGTTCAGTCTTGGTGGATGTGTTTGAAACACACTAAATATGACACGTACATAATGCTAATCCAAAGCTTTCAACTAAAGGACATACAGCAAACTTACTACAGGGAATATATAGGGAATGTAACTTACTGGGGCATATTGTGCATAGTTAAACATACTTGGAATGTTTGGTCTCTGTCACAGGCAAAACACTTTTTTTTTTTTCTCTGTGAAGAAAAATGCTATGTCGGTCCTTGTGGTGGAGTCATGGCTTTTGACTCATGTTTTCTTGTTCTAGAAATTTAAAAAAATGTTCTGTGCTCTTAGTCACATAGCAACTCCTCGCCAGAAGGTAGGCTACAGAGAAAATATCAGAAGTCTTGTATGGAGGTGGGAAAACAGACATTGAACTGTATAAACCCTAAACAAATTAAACCATGCTTTAACAAATAGCTTTATGTAATCTTAATGGGTTTTGAATTCTAATTTCTTTTAGTTGTTGCTGTTACAATACTTCTAAATATTCAGCTGTTACATTAGATTTTATATTTTGGTCTGCCTACCAGCAGGTATCTTTTTAAAAATCTCTTTTGTTTGCAAGTGTAACAATACAGCAATATTTAGTTAGGCAGAAAGGAGATAAACTTTAAAGCTCACATTTACTTTATTAAATGAAATAGAGTGAGCCTCTTGGAGGCTTAAATGAGAAGTAATGCTGCTATGAAGCTCTATGTAACCTCCTCCCAGACCTCTGTAAAGTAGCAAGACAAAGCTGCCCTAAGGAGAAAGGGCAATACTGTAGAGCTGCAGGTTTATGCTGATGATAATTGCAAGATGCAGTCTTGTTGGATAAGGCTTTCATTGGGTAATACCTCTTCTCTAATTTGCTGCTAATTATGTAGCTGACCTTTCTGAGAGTATCCCCCCCACCCTGAGGTGGAGCTAGCAATGCTACACTTACCAACATTTTTCATATTTAATTTATTTTAACGATTTGTGATGCTCTCTTTTTGTACTGCCATGCTTGTAAAGTATTCCTCATGCATGAAATACAGCTACTTTTTTCACCCAGATAGATGGTAAACAGTGTATCGGTGTAGGGTAGATACACTCTTCTGAACTATTGTGAAAAACACCAGGTTATTTTTTTAACATATTCATTGTAAGTACCTATTAGTGCATGTATGCTCTGCTCTGTACAGTAGGTACGCTGTATTTACCAAGGAAAAGTTGCAAAGAGTAGTTGCTGTGTATATAAACTCCTACATGTTTGTGCTGTGTATAGGGTCGTGTTCCTAGCTCTTTGCAGCTCTGTTTCCCATGTCATCTACCACTGGGGGCAGCCACTGTTTTGTAGGACATTCAAGCCATGAAGGAAGGCAAGTGCTTTTTCCAGAGCTGCCGTGGTGTGTTAGAGGTACTGAGCTATGAAGCAAGCTTCACACTTCCAAGTTTAGTCTGGCAGAAGCGACTGAGCCTGGTCTCTAACCACCTCTCACTTACTAGGACGTAACACTGCAACTCTGTGTGCTAGCACAGGAGCAGATGCAACATTTGTACTATGTGGCCCGCGTTCTCCCTTCTAGCCCCAGCTTAGCTGTCAGTACTTCCAACTGTCTTCAGACTTATAAAGCCAACAAGTTTGCCACTTTGTTCAAATATCAACAGTCCTGCCAGTATTATCAGAAGAGTATATACCATGACAAGGGTTGTGTACGCATCCTTCAGCCAAACAACCTTACTGCGTCCTTGCACCCTCAGAGCGGCACTCCTGAACCATTGCTGATGTTTATTTGGGTGTGCTTTTAAATTACTATATCATGTAGCAGTTCGAGTGAAATCATTATACTTAATGAATATTTTATAAAGTCTATTGCAAGTCAGTCCACCGTAGAAATACTATAATAAAATATAGTTGGAATAGTGATATACTTTAAGTGGGAATTTTTCCTCATTCAAGTCATAATGTTCAAAATGTAGGTCCTGAGGTGGATAACTTTTAAGCATCATACAGTTCAGCGTTGAAATAGTTTTAAAATCTCACTGTCCTTTATTAGAAAAGCAATTTGAGTATATTTTCCAATACCACAAAGATGGATAAATGAAATATTTGAGACATATTTTCAATTTACAATTTTGTATGAACTGAATTTTCTCCTTTTGTGTACTAAATAATGCTTATTTCAAAAACCTTAAACAAAGGTTTTACATTTGCAGTGCAATATATATTTTGCTTTACTTATGATTCCACTGGAATAGTTTTTGGAGATGAAATACTGAAATGTGAACAGAAATTGTGCTGTTGCTCTGACACTGCTAACTGTTTCCCATTTTGAGGTTTGCTGTTGGTACAGTTACAGCCTGATGAATTAGACTTCCACTGGCAAATTAAATGATTTGTGCCCCAAAAAAAAAGAGAAAATTCCTGCATGTAAAATCTTAGTATAACAAATGGGAGATGCAAATAGTAATGAGAGAGGGGTATTTCTGGATATTATCTCACTGGGATTTAAAAATGGTACTTTGTTAGTCTGCAAGCAGCACTTTTTAAATGAATGGTTGTAGATTTGTAAATATGTAATGTTTAAATTTTATTTACCAAAAAACAGTATGTTGGATGTTTGCTTTGGTTTGTAGTTCCTTTAAAATATGCAAGTCAGTGTTCACAATGTTAATTTTTTTTCTGTCTTATCCAAAAATGAAGTTTTACAGTGAGTCAATAAAAAGCTTAAAATCTTTCTGGTTATTTTCATTAACGTTTTATTTGATGGATTAGAGTGACAGAAATGTCTGCGACTCTTAACTACGCTGTTTGCTCACATCAGGCATTGTTAACAATAAACCTTTCAGGTTTGTTGGTAGTTGATAGCGGTGGCATTTTTTCCTGGTGGTTATGTAGAAGGAAGAGAGTGCTAACAACAGGAATTGGTGCTGGATACAATAATCTGTAAATTGCAGAGATTACTGTCAGGATGAAAGCAAAACTCAACCAGTTCAACTCCATGTTGGAGTATTTCTGATTCCTGGTTTTAGTTTTTGTCAGTGGTAATGTGGTGTTCTAACCCCAGGTCCGTTTAGTCTTGTTACAGTAAGATGTAAATGCATATGACATCACACTTGTATGATGGCACTTACTGTAAATTCTAGGGATTGTATTGCAAGGTCTAAGGATTTAAAAGGAGCCATATGGATAGCTTTCAGGATTGTTGAATAGCTCTCAAATCTGTGTTCTTCTGCATGCAGAAATAACTCTTACTGCTTTGCTTTTCCCTGAAAACCTTAGTATTGCACTTCCCACAGTCTTAAGAAGGCCAACAAAAAGCTTTTGCTCTGAAGTGCATCGCGTGTTCTGTGTTTGCTTTCTTGGAGGTATGTGTAGAGTACCCGTTGTGGATGCCTCACAGTGGCACTCCGGAAAGGATGAAAGCTACCTCTGCATTGGGAAAGTCTGGGCAGAGTAGGAACTCAGGAACTGCTCTGCCCATTGCTCTCGGGCAGTTTGCGGGAGCTCACTTCCGAGATGCAGAACTGTGTCCATATGAGGATTTTAAGCAGAGTAGTTCTTTAAGGGCCAGCCCTAGGGGTCTGATTCTGTTCTCACTGAATAAAGTTCATTGATTTCAGTGAGTTTGAGCAGCTTACTAAGTAATTCAGAGTGTGTTCCCGAAAATACTACTACAATGAGTAAACATTCTGTGCTGAAAATCAGCTCTGTGAACTTGGGAGAATCAGCCATACTGAAAACTTCATGCATCTGTATCATCTTAGCCTTTCCACGAATGCCTAAATGCGTATGTCGTGTGATATTATGGTCACTTCATTATCTGGTCTTTCGTGATCCTAAAGAAAAACAGAAGAGGCTGGCATACCACTGAAGAATTAGTTTTATTTTTTTTTAGTATGTTAAAGATATTTTATTCTCAGTAAGTTTGTTATAATTCTGGTTGCTTTTTTCAGTAGAACAATTGCTACTTTAAACCCTCTTGATTTTGATGTATGCTTACATACATCTTGAAGTGTCCAAATGTCATACGGATACTGGGCAGGATATTATCTTGTCTTCTAACATCACGCTGATGATCAAAAACACAAAGTAAAGAGCAAACATGGTGAGCCCCAGTAGTTTGTTCATTTTCCATTTACACACAGCGATGGAGATAATCACAAACAGGAGCATGAGAAAAAGGAGAACAATTGCACAAAACAAACCATTGCTACTGACTGCGACTGGACTGAGGCCATTGAAGACGGAATAAAGGAACCAAGGAACTGGCAAACTGCAAGTAAAGGAAAAGTAATTGAAATAAATGTTTTAAGGCAGTTCATTTTCTGCATCATAACCAAGCAATTTTTCCAGACTGTTACATACAAAAAATGCATGCTTGCATTCAGTATAACTCAGCATAAATCTAAAATTGATGTTGTTCGTGGCAAAAATTGCAGCTGGATGATACTTGTGCTGTCATAATGCAATCCAAGAACCTAAAAGGGTTTTTAAGATAATACCTATGGATGAAGTGTCTCAGCATGCCATCGTAAAGCAGGAAGTCCTGACGCTTTACTGATGAAAGGTACAGGCACAGATACTGAGCCTCGACTGCACAGGATCTGAATGTCTGAGGGACTGGAGAAGTGTCCTGCCTGTAAACCTCTGCTTGTTAGCCAAAGATCTGCTTTTTTGCATTGAAAAATCAGTAGTCTCTGTTGATTCAGAGGTAGGTGAAGATGGGGGTGCTTCTGTTTTGAGCTACATACTATTATTTTAAGCTGCAGAACAATGACCTGAAATGTGCAAATTAATATTCACTCTGCTGCACTAAGTTATAAAAAAATCTGTCTTTCCTGCTAGGTTAGATTTAAAAAAAAAAAAAAAAAAGTAATTGGTTGACCAGCTGCCTTTCACTTAATTACAGATAAAATGAAATTAAGACCCTGTTTGGAATAAAACCAGCTTGCTTCGTATTTCAGAAGAAATGCATCTTTCAGCATTGAACTAATACTCACCCAACAGTGATATCGAAGATGTTGCTGCCTACGGAACTGGAGACAGCCATGTCGCCCAAGCCTTTCCGTGCAACAATGACGCTGGTGATAAGGTCTGGGATTGATGTTCCTGCTGCCAGTATGGTTAACCCCATAATTTCCTCCGAGATCCCAATTGTTTCGCCAACCTAATAATCACAAAGGAAGTCGGGGAGGGCTGTTAGTTCTGGAGCATGGAATTTAATTGCTCTGTGCAGCCTTTTAGGTTTCATGCCATATTTGAGTTAGAATGTTTTAATCCCCTTAAATGTGGTAGCATTTTTTCTGCTTTATTGCATATAAAGTTAAGTTTCATAGTGTATGTTGATCTCAATTTGCCCTGTAGCGTAGGGCATCTAATCACAGTGTTGCCAAGACTAAGCCAGGTCAGGTCAGCTACAGCACAAGTCATTCTTCTCTCCTAAGCTCACCTCCTCTGGACGTCTTCTACCTCTCCCGCTCCAAATTTCACAGCAGCGTTGCATGAGCCGAGAGCTTTGGGAAATGACAGCCTTTGGATTTATGGCCTGATCAGCTATACCGTGAGTGTGCAATATATCACTAAACACAAACTGTGGGTCTGATTCTCCAAAATGCAAAGTAGTATTTCCCAGAACACCAGGTGAACATTAAGGCAGTGGGAGTTGAGATCATTTAGCAGCTTCCAGAATCAGAACCTGTAATTTCCTAGAATTCTAATTAGGTAAGGGATAATTATGCTCTGGACAGAAGCATTCATCAGTGAAAAGGCAGTATTAAGATAAATCTTGATGGCGCTTTTCCTTTCACTGATGCACAAATTCCCTTGGACGCTCTCGAAAAAGAATGACTCTTTGTCAAAGGGAAAAGAATGAAATTGAAAATTCCCTTTTGGGTTCTAACAAAACAAAGTTTCTACTGTTTTGATGGATGACTGCAGCTGTAATTCATCAGATAAAATACCACAGTGACACTGTTCCCCCTCCCTCCACCTATTTGTTCTGAAATGGTCTTGTTTGCAGAGAGAAAATAAAGCCCTCACCTGGTGAGCCCACCACACCATGAGGTAAGAGAATGCAGCAATCCAGATGATGGATCCAAAAAAAGTGATGACAAAGAATTTTTTGGAGTCCTAAAATCAAGTTTGAAAAGAAAAACATGGAGAAGTTTCAGGAGAGTTAACAATCCCCAAAGAAAATCATTCACCTGAGCCTCTGCACTGCAATCAATTGCTTTAACATAGACCCTGGTGTCTCTAATTATGTTTGGGCTTGTCAGCCTGATTAGATGACCAGTAGTTGCCAGTCTTTTGTGGTTTACTAAATGAAGTCTCTGGAACTATGTTATACTGCAGCTGGGGCTCCTGTCCCACTCCCTGCAGCGTTAACAGCACTTCAAGCACGCAAAGAATCTAGACATGGAAAGAGAGCTGGGGACTCTTGCCAAGAGGAAATCTATAGCTCAGTTAATGAATCCAGTAGCAGAAGGAACACAGATTCTTACTGGGTTTCTAACGTCAGGCAGAGTGCTCCAGAGAGGAAAGACAATGGGAAAGAGGAAAAGGTAAATTGCTTGTTTTTTCCTAGTTTCTGGCCATTCAAGAGATAATGGCTCATCGTTTTCATCATCATCTGTGCTGTCGTCATCACTGTCTTCCTCGCTCTCAGAGCTGCTGTCTTCTGAGGAATCACTGTCTGAAGAGGGCTGTGGATCAGGAAAAAAAAAAAACAAACACACACAATATGTGTTCACTCTAAGGAGGAGCTGCACAGTGTTTCTTCACCATGGCCTTGCCTTGGCAGAGGTCACATTAGTAACACAGCTGAGGGCAGTCACAGCCCCCACCTTGCTATGGTGGGACAAAACCCAGGCATAGCCCCTCAGCACCTGTGTATTATGTTAACTAACTGGTATCCATTAACTAGAACCAACTTTTAGGGTTTTGACAGAAATGAAAAATTTACTGTCCTCATCAGAACAGCCAAATCACATCAGTTGAAAGGAGGGATTCGGGAAACAATACAGAAATGTACGCTGGTGAACAGTGGGCAGGCAGCCACTCGTATCTTCCCTCACGCTGGAATAGCCCTCTGACCTCAGAGGAGTCCTCTGAGGAGAAAATGCTATACGGTATCTGCTGGTGTCATAGTTTGGACCCAATTTGTGTTTGTAAGCCAAGTGTTTCAGCTAACAGCTTAATATACCTCATCACTACCCACACAGTCTATTTATAGGTGCTGGTTATGGGAAATGGGTTGGGTCCTATCCCAAAAGCTCTAGAGAGAGGAGGAGGAAGGTACATGTGAAGGTTGGTCTGGACTGAGCACTTGCTGCCTATGATACTTATTTAAATACCTGTCCATCTTGCGCTGCGCCTGCCTTCTGTTTGTCTTTGCTGGGTTCTGAGTCACTGGCAGGAGTTACCTGAACGCTGCTTGGGGCCTTCTTTTCCTCTTCTGCTGAAAGTGAGAGGAAGGAATACTGGTTTCAGTCCTGTCAGCATCAGGTGGTCACCATCCTCTTGGTCAGCAGGGAGGTTTGAGCTTCCTACTAAAATGTGCAGCATTTCATGTTAAACCCAGTCCGACTGCTCAGGTTTTCTATTTGTCCTCTCTGTCTACTGTGGTTAGTGATTAGCTGTGATTAGTAAAAGCTGGGCAGAATCTGGCCCACCTGGTGCAGAATGATACCTTGATGCTCCTATGACCTGTCTGCTCTAAGAGGCACATGCATAACAACAGGGAAATGCTAATTATCTGATGTACAACTGATGAGTGTTTCTTGGTTACATTCTGGACTCTGAAGATCTAATTAAAGCCATCCTTAAAAGCCAGAAAGGATGTAAAGCTTTGCTTCCCCTTTTTTTTTAGTAGAGCATGGCATTCTCCAGGGATCTGATGTTCTTCAAGGCTTCTGAGAAATGACTGTTATGTGCTGCCAGACTTCAATCCCTACTCATTTGGTAGGCATTCAAATGCAAATAGAAGAGTGCGGATGCACACAAGGAAATAACCGCCACGTCCTCTGCGCCGTTCCTGGGTTAACCTGCAGAGCCAGGAGGAGCACAGAAACCTCTGTGCGGGGCAGCGTGGAAACAGGGCTAGCGCGGAGCGGAGGTGAGAGGGGGTGCCTGACTCCCTGCTGGGCCACAGCAAGGGCCCTTTGCAGCCTGCTGCAATTTAGGTTAAGCGATCCCCTCCGTATAGTCGAGCCTGGGAAGTCAGTCGGATCGTGTTATCCCATGAATCGCACCGGGATGGGGCATTACAGGGGATCTTACCCCAGGGGGAGTAAGCTGGTCCACTACAGTGCCTGGCAGCTGTGCCAGGGAGCAAGTCGAGACAGGAGGTTTTCAGAAATGCGTGTTTTCAGGGATTGCTGACACCAGGCCTGAAGAGAGTTCCCCTGGGATACTTTCAGCCCAAAGTGGAGACAGAGTGACAATGCTTTTGGAATGTGCACGGGGTTTTTTTCTCATTCACGTAGGTGAGACCCGATGTTGTGAGGTACTCAGGTGACTGCAGGGTGATGGTGGAGGTGGGACCTCCTGCACAGAAGTCTGCTTGTTTTTCAAACTCTCCCCCTTCCCTGACAGCGCAGAGCCGCGCCGCAGCACAGGCCGGCTGCTGCCTCTGAATCAGCTCAGAAAGCCTGTGGATCAGCGGTGAAAAAGCACAAACTGTTAAAAGGGAGGATGCACAGACCCTCAGAACTGATATAGGTAAAGTCCGTGCAGCTTTTCTCTCTGGAGGAATCCTTCGTGCTCTTCTGCAAATGTGCCAGATTTCTAGGCTGAACTGAAGGTACTTTGTTGTAATGAACACCGCGTTTGCAGGGTCTGCCGAAGATCAGCAGCGTAGCAGCACCCAACGGCTGTCTGTAATGGCCGGATTTCCCCTCTTCTACCCTCCTGGTGGCAGTTTACACCCCATCGGTGTGGCACTCTGCTGGGATGCTCTCTCACTAACCGCTCCCAGGCTCCTGTGGGGATGGCTTTTATTGCCCACTGTTAGCACACGTCGATTGATTTCTGCTGCATTATTACAGCAGCCATCTGCGACCAGTAATAACAGAAAATCTGCATTAGAGCATGGTGTTTCTCTGCCAGCCCTTGGGTGCTGAGTGCTGGGAAGGTGGGGGACTGCAGTGCAAAACGGGGCAAACAGCACTGACCCTTCTTGCACTCACCTTCTGATTTTGATCCTTGTGCAGCCAGAGCTGCTGCTTTGGCCTTGGCGATGTTGCTCAGGATGTCAACCCTGTCTTTGAATTTGGCTGTGGATGAGAAAGACGCCTTCGTCAGCAGCTGTCGGCTTTGCAAAGCCCCCCTCTGCCTCCTCCCCTCAACACACGCACGCTCTCTTGCCCCACTCCCCTTGCACGGACTGCAGTCAGCGCTGGCGTGTGAGCTGGCTGGCTGGCTGTGGCCCCACATTTGGCTGCTGCTAGCTGATCGTAGCTGTTATATTTAAAAGCTTGGTACTATGGCAATTATGCCAGCAATTTGACACGCAACTAGTACTTTCATATTTGAAAGAGAATCTAGGAGGAAGAGAAATCCTTTCCAGCCAGTACTACAGGGCGTATCTGTACTTCATAGAAAGCAAATGCAGCAAGAACAGAGGAGGAGTTTCGATGCAATATCATTTTGTTCCCAAAGGACTGTTGATTTTTTCAGGCTAGATTATGTGCAAGCGAAAAATGACACCTTCCTTCTGCCATGTGGCTGTTGAGGAGGCTTTGCTGTGCTGCTTGCGTCATGGCCACCTGATGGTAAGGCAAATAAAAACCTTTTATGTTCCGCTTATCTGAAGAATAATTGATTTCTCTAAGTATACGCGAGTGTCTCGTCTGCTGGAGCTGATCAAAATTCCTGGTATCCAGGTTCAGCACAGCCCAGGCGACCTGAGAGATCACCTTCACCAGTGCAGTGTCCAGCACTGTGTTTCTGGGGCTGCTGGGGACTCCTTCCGCTGTGAACAGTGAGCGGCTTTATTATTGTTTTACGGTGAGCTGTGAAACTGTGTGTCTCCATAGCCAGGTGATGTGCTCAGATACCCTCACTCCTGCTCTCCTTGAAAGCGAGCAGGTCTTTGGCTCAAAGAAAAGCCTCATTTCACTCTGATCTATATCCTCTGTTGAGCTGCCTACCCACTGACTAAGCTGAGGGTCACAGGGTTTGCACATGGACACTCGCCACAAAAAATTGGCCGTGTTACGCCTGGCTTGTGTGCGGGGCTGTAAATTAATTTCCTCTGAAAGTTTTATCACACTGATTTAATCTACCGTATTGTTGACTGCGCAACCAGAATGTGCTGTTGTCATTCGCCTCAAGGGCATGGCCCTGACACTTTATTCATCACCATGATACTGAGTTTATAGAAGTAGCAGGTCCAAAAATGCAGGCAGATCTACCGTTCTGAGCTGAACCTCGTGAAAATCAGTAGACTCTGGTGTATGTCCAACAACAAGGAGCGGCTCCGACATTAAGGCCTCTCGGGTTGAGTCCTGTTCTGGTGAGATTCCTGTTACCATCTGACAGAACCATTTTTCACCAGCTGGGATTTCCACTGAACACTGGAGTGGCTGGACAGAGATGAAAAGCTGAGCTCTTCTCCTGTGAAAGGCTGGCTGGGACTAAAAAGCCTGACTCCTCCATGCCCAACATCACAGAATCCCAGAATCCCAGAATGGTCGGGGTTGGAAGGGACCTCTGTGGGTCACCCAGTCCAACCCCCTGCCCAAGCAGGGTCACCCAGAGCAGGCTGCACAGCACCGCGGCCAGGCGGGTCTGGAATATCTCCAGAGAAGGAGACTCCACAG
>Ga0181612_163041_pt1 | contig 32338 bp, 15 predicted proteins | sample HoacroProtozoa21_FD_119630 | JGI IMG/M metagenome (GOLD analysis project Ga0181612, IMG submission 119630) | Hoatzin crop microbial communities from Cojedes, Venezuel. Combined Assembly of Gp0051906, Gp0051904, Gp0051908 | reverse complement strand
GCAGCCTTCTCTTCTTCAGGCTGAACAAGCCCAGCTCCCTCAGCCTCTCCTCGTAGGAGAGATGCTCTAGTCCCCTCATCATCCTCGTAGCCCTCTGCTGGACACTCTCAGATGCATGCAGGACTTTGCACTTCACTTTATTGCAATCCATGAAATTCAAGATACACTTCTAATGATTTGGCAGGTTGGGTACAGAAGTCTCAGCATGTATTAATTTTGGAGGAACTCAACAGGCATTTTACTAAGCAGTTCATTAGCTACTGTCCTCATCTGCACCACATTCAGATATGTGATCATTCCTCTCTCTTGCTAGGAAGCTTACCATTAGAAAAATCTTGGAAGCAGCCCTGACTTTCCCAATAAATTTGCTCTACCTGGTGTTCCGTCACACCTACATCCCTTTGAAGAAAGCTTCGATGATGCTCCGTAAGCAACCCAACTAGTCAAGAATGAGCTGGATGCAAATACTTCTTCAGCATCATCACCAGGACTTATTTCAACTAAAAACGGTGATCATCTGGTGCATGTGTGTGTAGATATATGTCTCTATATCTATCTGAATATCTACATATAGGTCAAACCAGCTCTGCAGTAGTTGCCAAGAAGCTGCTTACGTTGGAACTCATAAAGGATTTAAGGACCTATTGCCCACTAAAATGACTTTGAAGGGGTGATCTTCAAATGAATATTTACAACTTCCACACCAGATGTCCAAAACTGTATGTATAAGAAGAAACTCCTACAAATAACACAACCACATATCAGCTTTTGCTATTCCCAGTTTTACCGCTCTTCTTTCTTCCAAGATAATGTATACCTATTCAGACAACTGCTACAAGAAAGTTATATATAACTTAAACCAGAACTTAGCATTAAGAATATTTTTCCCTGCTACTGACCTTGAAATAAATTCTACCCATAATTGACTGGGCATGCCTCTCTACTTGTAAACTGTAACAAAATACATACCTTGCCTCCTTTCTTGTTCTTTTTGAGCACTTCCTTACAATCATTTGCCACAGGGGAAAAAAAAAGAAACAAAAATCAATGTTTTACGTCCATTCAAAACACGCAGTTTTGCAAAGACAGTAAACAAATGCATATCTGACCTTCTGTGATGTGTAGCGTGGAAACTAAACTGTTTTCAATGAAGACACAGACTGAATTGGAAGATCCCAACACTCCAAATAAATTTACCCAATTCCCTTTCCTAGCCTGGTTTCTTTCAGATATGTTTCAGTTCCATGGTTAACTGCTTTTGGTGCTAGCTCTGACCGAGTCCTCTCCTACAGTTGGGGCATTTTAAAAATGTTTCTGTTTCTTTCTGGTATCTAGTAAGAATTGATCTCAACATTCAACTGTTCCCCCAGAGAAAGCACTGACAGGACCTCTCTTCTCTAACTGACCAGCTATTTTAATGCCACTGAAATTAACCCAAAATACTGAGGCACCTTCCCTCTGTTCAATATATCTGAAATTGAGCAAGAGATTCAAGAGTTGTGGACACAGTGATGTACATGAAAAAGTCTCCAGAGGAATGACAACTGAACACTAGTGAGCACTCTAAACTAGTGCTGTTTGTTTTACTTAAATAGTATACTGTAGGCTGTATCAGTGGTAGCAAAACATATTTCTTGTCTATTAAAATGCCCAGCACTCTTGAAACATCTTTCTTTGTTACTTAAACAGGCCATCCAAACTCACACGGAGCAAACAAAATTCCATTTTTCAGAAAACCTAGAGCATATCCTTAAGCATATACACCTGTGGTTACACAAATGTGTATGCAAAAAGTGTTTGCAATTAAACACAGAACAATCTATTAAGAAATTTCATTTTCAAATCCTGTTGGAAGTCAGTCTCTAAACTTACCATGATTTCTTTCCAGTAACTTGCTGATCTCTGCCATTTACTGGTAAAGGCAGCATTCAGTCATACTGATATTTCAGGAGTCCTGCCACTGAGCCTCAGGCAGGATTACTGCCAGTGCATGCACGTGAAAATATTATTGTGAAAAATATTATTAAAGTTCACAGGAAAGAATGTATACGTGTTTGTAATACTGCATATTAAACAATCTTATAATGCACCATGCATATAAAAGCAATTTTAGCTTTTACAAGGGTGTAAGGAAAGTGGAATGAGGCAATCTGAGCTGTAGAAACAGTAGAAGACTATCAATTTCCACATGGATCAGGAGCAGAACTTCGTTCTTTGGGGCTGGGAGGAGTGCTGAGGCAGCAAAGTAGGATGAAAGCAGAGAGACTTGTGGGCTAGGACTACCATGTATTTCACTTCCTTCCACAATATCTCTTCATTTTTTGCCATGAAACCTGAAACACTTGGAATTAGAATTGCACACATCCGTATTTGATTGCAGGATGTCCAAAGCCTCTTCCCAGCAGTGGTCACACCTCCCGCCAGAATGCTGGACAACCCCAAATCCTGTTGTGCCTGACAGCAGAGGGATACAGCATTCACAGACAGCCTGATAAATCCCGAGGTGCACCCACGCAGCTGTGGACACCCCCCATCCCGTTTCCTGTGTGGGAAAGGGGCAATGCAGCACGGTCATGTTCCCTGGCAGCGTAAAGCTACCCCAGCATGGGCTCCATAGCACTGCACAATGTTTCTGAGTAAAAATCCAGGGTAGAAAACCCTGATCAGGACTATGAAAATACACAGTGGAGACACTATTTATCAGCATGGAATATTACATGAATTAAGATATTTAAAAAAGAGTGAAAATTTACCTTTTTCTGCACTACATTTTCTAGAGTACAGTTGGCAAGACACTTGTCTATATTCTAAGAACAGAGGAGCTGGCAGGGTAGTTACCTGCTTTCCTGTTTCGTTCGCTGGTTACGACTAGAGTTAGAAATTCCTGTTATTGTATTACAGGTCCTAGACCACTAACAATGAAAATTAGTTCGCTACTTATTGTTTGTTCAATAAGCAAAATCTGAAATTTCTTAGCTGTAATATTTTTGCTTCTTACACCCTACAGCAAAGACCTAACCTTTGAAAGAAACTTCAGCATTTTAAGTTACATTACACTGTTTGTTTGTTTTTCTAGTGTGGGCAGAAAGGCTGAAGTAGATGAAAAAGCAGTTTTTTCTCCCAAATTTCCTTCTTGCTGTCTCCCCTTGACAGCAGCATAGTAGCTACATTGATGTAGAATGATACACTTGGCATCATCATGTTAACAATTGGACTACTTTGTTCATTTTCACCAAGGCCTCCTGGGTAATTTTACTGAGGTCAAGTTATTTTTACGAGAGCCTCTCAGCAGGAGGGAGGGCACTCGATGCCATCTTTGAAATTCACAGTATGCTGGCACATTGCAGCTACTTTCCCAGAGGCTGGGAGAATAATCATCACTGCAGGATCTTCTGCAAAAATCAGGGAAAAACATGTTTTTGCTCTCTGGAGAAGTCCAAGTAAAAGGTACTCACTGCATGGATCTGAACCAGCACCCATCTTTTCTGCAGCCAATGGAGTTCAGTAAAATGTCCAAATCTATCTTGAATATGGCAATTATTCAGAAAAGTACTGACCAAGACACCAAGCACCAGCTATGATTTCTTTCTTTTAAAAATAAAATGAGTAAACAAAAGCCACTGAATACCTCACTAACAGGATAGAGAAAAGAAAGCTATGCAGGCATGAGCAGCTGAAATGTTTATTTAGCTAAGTCCAAAAGAGGCTCCATCATCTCAGTTTTCTGTTCCCTTTTATTATAATAGCTACTAGTTTTTAGCTTAACTGGTGTACAACTGGGCTGAGAGTTCACATCTGAAGTAGGAAAGTACCAGATGTAGGAGCTGACATCTTTGCAGTGTTTCTCTTTGTCATGTCCTGTGGTCATGGGAATTATAGGAGATCAGAAGGCGACTGTGAAACAATTACCACACACCAAGAAAAAAAACAAAGGGGAGAGAATAAAACAGCTGCATGTGTTCCCATGCACACAAACAAATAACCAACCAAAATAAAGGAAAAGAAGCGCAAGAGTGATTACCCAGAGCTTAGCCCAATTTTCTTTTATAAATGAAAACCATTGCAGTAACAGCAGCTCTGTTGTGTGGTTTTGTTGTTTTGTTTTTTTTTTTTTCCTGAAAAGGTTCACAGTGTTTGGTAAATAAAGTTTGAGAAATACTGATTTACAGAACCCCTAAATATCAGTGGATGCTAATATTGGTTCTACAACTCTTAGTATATTGTATTTATTCCTAAATTAGCATTTTAAAAGGAAACTACAACTTACTTGGATAATTTATCATTTTAATTCAAAACTCATGAGTCTAACGGACAACTGAAAGGCCACCAATCACATTTTAGTGAGAGAATTTGTACCAGCTTTCACAACAGCAACATGAGTGATAATAATGAGTATATTCCCTCAGAATTTTCAGTCACAAAGATATAGGTTGGCTTCAGGAAAGAGCACCTTTGTTTTATCACCACAGATTTTTCTAAATTGACGATGTAACAATAAAACCACAGCTTTTGTACTTTCTTGTAAACAAAAGTAAGTCCTGAAACATAAAAGTAACAGCTCAACAGCACCGATTTAGAGACTATCAACTGGTCACATTTAAAATACTGTCTACTCTTAGGTTTCCATCTCAGCAGTTTACTGCATTGCCAAGCAGGTTTATGGTGATGGTCTCCAACTGCTATTTATGATAACTGGCTTATACACCACAAGAGGGCAAGTTCCAAGAATTATCTCTTCACTCCAGTAAAGGAAAAGAGAATTTGATCTTGCTGATAGCCATGTACTGAAATGAATGGGTTATTATGGCTATGATTTATTAGGATGATTTTCAGAACATTAAAAAAATCTGAATTGGACCTTTCTAGATCTCCCAGCAGCGCTGCTTCAATGGCCACAGGAAGGAATGTAAGTTTGAATCATAACACACTATTTTAAGAGTGGTCTTTGGAGAGCAGATCACCCCAGTTGTGAAATATGTACACAAAGTGAACCTCCTGTAATTTTAACTGAGAGTGAGACAGACCATTTTTTCTGTACACCTAATCCTGGCCTTGGTCTAGACTGAAAGGCAACTTAATTTTTCCAGCTTCCTACTGATAAAAGTTCCTTGCAGTCCCACAAAACTTTATTCTGTTCTATCTGTTCTCCAAGATGTGCTATGCATATATTTTTTTAAATGTCTTTCTGTAGTGGGCCATTCCTTCACTGTGGGGATTCACTGCCCAGGTTGGAGCTGGAAGTGGCAAACAAACCAGTTTAGTACATGTCCACAGACTTTAGTATAACTGACCTTGCCTTTCCCACTTATTTTTCAACTTCCAGCCTGCCTTCCCTCTCTTCCTGTCCTGGACTGAACGCTTCTGATCTCCAAAGATGCAGATTATGTACCCCAAACGACATGCCTTTCCCATGTGCTTTTGAACAGGCTGAGAGTCTGGTGAGGAAAAGACCAGAAGCCAACCCCATGCCTTTGTCAGGGCTCAGTCTCCGGGCACAGGCATTTCCCTTTCCCTCTGTCCTACATCAGTTTGTTCCTCCCTCTTTCAAAAGGCCTTTGTATTATAGAGCACATCTGAAAGCTCATTGGGTATTCTGTTTACAAAGTTCTTTTGCAGAGGTCTAATTACCAATTCTCATTCTGAGTCTAGAATTCAAGCCTTTTGACAAATTATTAATAACAGAGATGAGAAGCTCAAAAATAACAAAATGAAAAGCTTACTTATGGCCATAGGCATGTTAATCTTTGTTATTCAGCAGTTATGGTTTTTGACAGGAACACTAACACAAGTCATGCAATGGGATAGTTTCTGCATGAGAACTTAGAAAATAAGAGATGTGGATTAGTAGGAGCCCTCCTGCTCCTCATAGCTGTGCATCAGCTTCCCTTCAGCCCATTATGTTGAAAGAACAAATCAATGTCAACTTACCTTCCCCACTCCTTTGTCCTCCTCTAATCTGCTTGTTAGAACTGTGTAGAAGAAAAACCAAACAAAATTCTTTACATCATAATTTTAAGTAGGACAGTAATAAATTTAATAGGCTTTAAAAATAAAAGACCCAAACCCCAAAGATCTCATAAACTAATGTAGGGAAATCCTGGTTTTCTTCTTAAGTCCCTTGATATAGCCAAATTATATTTCACTACCTTCTTACTTTGCTCTGCTTTTAGACAGTTGGCTCTTGGGCCAATACGACCTGGCTTAGTCATCTTCAGATTCATTTATCCGGACACATTCATACCACCAGCGAATCTTGGTTTGTCAATTATTTCTGCTACAGTCCTCCTGCAATGCTGTCTGCCAAGTCAGTGGCAGCAGTTTGAGCCGAGAGAGCTGCTCAGCCCACCAGACATTCTGAATAAGCCTTTAGATAGTTCTTGTTCAAATCCCTACCATAACTATAATTTTACCTGGGAAGCAATACAATTTGCGGCAGTTTTCAATGCTCACTAAAAGCGCAAGCAAATTATGATACTATCTGGAAATGAAATTCTAGATTTAAGAACTTTGAGTCTTATTAAAAGTGTATTACAACCCCAGTTAATTGTTTCTGTTGAAAGTATAACTAGTGCTTTGTGGGTAAACCCCAGACTAATTAACTGTCTCTGCCAGCTGCAGTTTTTGAACAAGGTACAAATACTCTGTCTTTTCTACTAATTTTAGTAATTTGGATTGTTATTGTTCAATGACTGCAAATCACCTCAGCCCGCAGAACCAGACAAGTAGTTGGCTACACAAAGCAACTGCACCTGCTAATTCCTGTCCTTTTGTCTTTATTACTAATAAAAAAATCTGTTGGGATGTATAAGGTGACCGCTATCACCAGATGCATGTAAAGACTGATAATTTTGTGACAGTTACTTTTATATTCAGGATTGCATCTAACTAGGGGTAGCTAAACAAATATCAATCAGGAACATACATTAGCCTTTACTTTATTGCAAACCTCCTTGTAAATATGTGAACTGAAGCATATATTTGATAACAGCAGACCCTCAGACATAAAAAAGAGACAAAGCAATTTTGTATATTGCAGATGCTCTATTGCATGGGGCTACTCAGATGGGACTCAATAGAAATGGCTTCTGCTATGCCAGTGATTTGGTCTGTAACCTGTTGTTATATTGTTTCTTTCCACTCTCTGCCTTTGATTAAGGGAAAAAGATTACCTCTGCCTGTGCATTTGTACAGCACAGGTACAAATTGGGCCCTGATCTTAGAGAAAACCAAACAATAAAAAAATCGTCTCCTGAATCATACAAAAATATCCATTCTGTATAGTCATACAGAAGTATTGGCCGTTAGCTGATAAACCTATAGTAGCTGCTGTATATATGCCATACACAATAAATAGAAGAAATCCAGCTATGTCAGTAGTAATACTTAACCACTGAAGTAAATACACACCTTATCTCAAGCACCATGCCAGAAAACTGCTTCTATCTGCGATGTGTAGAAAAGCAACAATTACAGTCATTTAACTGATCTGATACAAGCATATCTCTGAAGCTAACATATACAGAGATATCATCACCTAATCTATTAGGGCAGTATTGACATTTGCAGGAATTGCTTTCTGAAGATTAAGATGAAACAACGTTGGGATTGATTTAGGTATTCAAAAGGGGTTTTATTGACTGGTTTTACACTGTAGCAACTGTCATTTCTGAAAGTCAGATGGATTTAAATTGATTTGAAATAGAGTTGTTATTTAATTATCCAGGACAATTGCTGTATATGAAACTTATTGATTACTGTGAGAGGCTCTCTGTGGCAAAAAGCTTACAGCAAAGAGAGATGGAAGTCAACAGATGAGAGGAGGACTATTAACAGGCTCATGCAAGAATGAAGACATACAGTAAATGACTAAGGACTGTGTTTTGAAGTTCTTGTGCATTTCCAGATTGGCTAAGGATTAAGAGCTTTATGCAAAAAAATAGACTGAATAATTTCTAGGAAACTGAAATAATTTAGACTTCTAAGTGGGGCAGCAAACTTAAAAACATCAAGCAGCACAAGAAATAATGCTCTTTTGGAGTATCTTAATATTATAGCAATTTCAGAAGACGCAGAAGTCTAGATTTTAATGCTCTCCTCAGACCAAAGGGATACAAAAATGCCTTCCTCAGTCTGTACACCTGTAGAGGCATTGATGCGGCATGCCTTGGTTCTGGCACTCCTCTTCTTGACTTCTTTTCATACAGGGGCACTGGTATCATTGGGATCAGGTGAGAAAATCACCAATGCCAGCACATACAAGTGAGCATTCTTGAAAGATGTGTGTGAAGGGAAGAGGGCAGGAAGGCCGCACTGAGTGTTTAGGGGTTCTGTCCACAGATTAATGACTGGTCTCATCAAGATACAGTACCTAATTCTGCAAACGTGCTCTAAAAGGCCTCCTAAATTTTGAGCCTCTCAGGGATTTAAATGACAGAAAACGTGGGTCTTTTTTTCTGGATAATCCAAGTGACGCTTCAGTCACAAGATGTTCAGCTTTGTCACAACTGAGGCAGCTCTGGACACACCAATAAATGAAATGCTAAGACTCTGAAGAAACTCTTATGCCAAAAAGGGTCCTGGAAAATTCTGGGGTAATGCAGAAGTTGGTGGGATTTGGGGAATCACAATTCTGTGCTTGCCGGCTAAATTGAAGCCTTTGGGGCATCTTCAGGTCATTCAGAAATACTTGCAATTGGTTGCAAATGTACTGATTGCGAGCAGAGCTCCAGAACATATGTGACAGCACAGTTTCTAAACTCACACCTATCTCCATAGTGACTGAATGCCTTGGTGAGGCAAATTAAATTGCTCACAAGTGCATAAAACAGGTTGGACATTTATATCAAGTAAATCAAAAGTCTGGTATCTTGCAGACTAGCTCCCAGATGGTCAAATCCTACAGGCCAGCTGAGACAAATTATATTTGAAGTCAAAGGGAATTTTACCAAGCCAGGGACTGCAGTACTTGGTTCTGAAGAATAAAATACAATTATGGCTATAGAAAAATCTCTACTAAACTTTAAAGATATACTTTGCCAACTGAAAATGTAAACTCAGAGGTCTGAGAAGTATCAAATTGGCTCTGGTGGTATTTGATTCTACAAGAACAAAACCCATGTGGCTGTGGTTGTTTTTCCTTGAGGCTTTGTTGCCTCCTTCAAGTTTGAGGAGATAAGGAATAATTGGAATTATTCAGCCATCATTGGAAGCAATCCCTAATACATAAGGCCAGGGTATAGCTCGAGCTAGTATTCAGCCTGATGCTTATCCCAAGAAAAAATAATGAACCTAACTTAGACTCCTGTCAGCTATTCCACATTGTAAATGAGGGGACAGGAAAGATGCTGCAGCATGCTGTTTGAAGGAATAAGACATCAGGTTTAACAGCACTGTAAAGAACAAACTTTAAGATCCTTTTTACTTCTTTGTTTATTTTCTGGAAGGAGGTGGAAGTATTGGGCTAAAAAATCATTTTCTAGGTGAGCCTGGTCAGCTTGCCTGATTCTGTAAGCTGTAGAGGAAAAATTTCTGCAAGCTTAATTTTCTAAAACCTGAGACTCCTGTCTTGGGGAGTAGGGCACTGGAGACGTTTGTGGGTTAGGTAAATTGAAGAGCTTATCCAAAAAAACAATTACAGTTGTGTCTGAGTAAAACCTAATACGAGAATTGGAGATTTTGCCACCCTTCAAACTACCACGAGGAAGACAAAACATTTTCTTTTGACGTTTCTGGACAAAAACTATGGGACAAATTCAGGTGATTATTTAGAAAGAATATAAAGCAAACCAAATCTCAGATCTAAAACAATTCAAATTTTGGCAAGACTACTTTCCCTTTGATCACAAAGTACCGCTTCAAGCACAATTCAGCAGAAGTGTTCCTATTGAAATTCTCCCCTCCCTTCCATGGTTTGCAGTGAGCTAAATTACAAAGTAGCAAACTTCAATTTAATTAAAACTATGTTCCACTTTGAGGAAATACTCATTCCAAAAATTGAGATGAACTCAAGTGCTCAGATTTTTAACAAAGCCAAATAAGCTTGATACTTTCCAGAGTTGTTCCGCAGGGTCAAACGCAACCTTTTTTATGCCCTCTTAGGTTCATCCATCACTAGTAAAATAATACGGGCTTTTGCAGATCACTCCCTTGCAACCACTCATAAATAAATGGTACAGCTCGGTAAATCTGCATCCCTTATATGCCCTCTGCAGTTTTATGCCTAAATTAAAAAGTCAGAATCTATTTCATACTGCCAAATGGATCTTTAGCAATTGGGATTTGTTTTCATATTGTTGTACCTAGTAAGCGTAGAGAATACATGAGCTTTTTCTCTAAATTAAATGAAAAGATTATTGTTTTTGCCCTAAGCAGACATTACAGAACATGCCCAAGAAGATAAATGTAGAAAGCAAAATATAGCAAAAGATTGAGCACTTGTCAAAACCAAATTGAAGGCAGTAGGCAGCAAATTGGATTTTCTTTTACAATAACATGCAGTTCACATTCTACTACTGTAATGAATATTATAATGTGTGCTTTCTAATATAATATCTGATGATGCATTTCTAGAACTATTTCTCAATGCTTAAGGACATTCTTGCTACATCATGGCTCAGTACATAGTAATGATAAGTTTGTTCTGTTCATTGCATAGCCTTAAGGACACCTTTTTCTGAGGAAAGGAAAATATTAATCGCTAGATTTTGCTTTTAGATACAGTGGTTTAAAACTATGAAACTCAGCAGATTTGCAACAATGTCATCACACTGGCCAGCTCCCAAATACCTATAGTTGCTTTAAAAGCCAGCACAAGTGTGATAAACAAGCATTAAATCTCCTTTGAAGCTCAGAAACAACACTGAATCATGTAGCTACAAATCCAGTTTGCAAATTATGAGTCCAAACCAGCTTGATTCTTTTAATTCTATGAAAAAATCAAAAAGTGGGTAGTGAGGACACATGTGATCATGAGCCAGCAGACCCAATGTTATCTGCCGCATGGTTCTGCGGCTCTGGGCTGGGTAAAGCGATTTTAGGCGGGCAGATGACTCTAAGTGATGTTCCCAGGAAAGTCACTCTTTGACCCAGGAATTGAACCCTGCTATTCCACATGAGGCAATAATCTTTACATTTATGAGTGAATCTATTTTGTTGTTGTTGTAGATGGCAGGAAGGGGCTGGCGTGCGCTATGCGTATAATGCAAAGAAATGGAAGCAGAGGAATAAAGATCGTTTTATACTAGAGATTAAACTTTACTATGTATTTCAAAAACAAGAAGTATAGGCAAAAAAAGCAATAACGTGAAATGAGACAAGACCATGTGGGTGAGAAGGGATGCTTGGTTGTCATAACAAAGCAATACCTTTCTGAACAATTTAGATCTTCAGGGAACATTTCTTGCTGAATTTAGCTTAAAAATAAGGCAATCAGAAAACACTGATATACTGAGTCTCAAAGTGATAAAAAATATACATGGATGCCAGCCTTGGGGATTACTGTATGTGTTCCATATCAGATAATAACTGAAAATGAGTTGTATATTGTGCTGTATAAATGGTATTTACAATAACGAACCTCAGGAGCTCTACTAGTGAAGTGCAGTCAGTAAGAGCAATGTCACTGACTGTCAGTTCAAGGGCACCCACAAAATGCTTCTTTAAGAGAAGTAAGCTAATGCAGCGAGACAAAAGATGATCACTGTCAGATGTTTAGTCAGAGTGCATACAAGACTTGACTGGAGGAGTTATAAGTGTCCTGTATTTTTTAACTCCTATCAGTGAAGAAGAGATGTGATATTTAAAATATATTAATTTCTCGTAATTATGAAAAGGAAAAAATGTACCTTCACTATATCTAATCTGTTTTCTCAAACAAATCCCACATTTCTTCAACAGAAGCAGGCTGAAGAAGGTAAGACGGCTCAAACCCACTTCAAAATTTAAATTAGTCCAAAAGTTGTAATATGTGGGAAATGCTTGTAGAACTGTCAAAATAAGCCTAATGTTTTTGTCTTGGCCATCCAATGTTTGCTCATGGTTTTGTTCCACATCTTTCTTGACAATAAAATTTATTGATTCCTGTGGATTATTTAGGTCTCATGTTTAGATTGTCACAAATCTGATATCTAGGACTTGCCACTTTCCATGAGTTCCAAGTTTTAGATCAGTCTCTTTTTAGTCACTGCAGACATTATTCATAGAATCATAGAATAGTTTGGGTTGGAAGGGACCTTTAAAGGTCATCTAGCCCAATCCCCCTGCAGTGAGCGGGACATCTTCAACCCGAGCAGTTTGCTCAGAGCCTCGTCCAACCTGACCTTCAATGTTTCCAGGGATGGGGCATCTACCACCTCTCCGGGCAACCTGTGCCAGTGTCACCATTATTCCTAGTACTAATCCTAGTACTAATCCTTCTTTGAAGCTAATCTGATGCTGTGTCATTATTTATTGATTAGCTATTGATCATAGGGTTTATGAAGCACACAAACCCAATAGGAAGAATATTTCTTTTAAAACAAAGTTAGTGTAGGATAAAGATTACAGACGGATGAAATTCCTGGAAAAACACATTTGGCTTAGTTCCTTTTTTCCGTGTACATGACTACTGGACTGAATTGTCATTGTCAGTAAAGAACTATGAAATATAATGGAAAATCATTATCAAATTCAAGGACGGTGGCTGTCTCCAGTTGTATTACGCAGAACTCAGTGGGTAATAATTATACGCACTTGAGAAAACTGATGAAAGTATAGAGAAAAAACCCCACACATCTTGAAAATGTCAAATACACACAAACTTAGAAGGTCTTATAAGACAGTCAAATCATCTCCCCTTAAAATTTACAGCAGGTTGGCCAAAAAGAGAAAACACAGCCAGTAGCTGCATGTAACACATAGAAGACGAGACGCAACGCTGGACCACTGCTGATGATTTCCAAGGCTGCACAGCGGAATTTCAAAGGAAGGTGGCAAGAAAAGAACAGCAGCTCGTAAGAAATTACGATTGGAAGGTGACAATTGTCTATTTTCATACTAAGCCTTCTTTTTCAAGGCATGACTGAACAAAACTGAGAGGCTTTCATAGGTAACAGTTGTTTGTACGCAATAAAAACCAACTTCTTTAATCCACTGTGTCCTCATTTTTTACTTCTATACTTGCAAATTGTATTTAGTATAGGGTTTTTCTTACTTTTACCGCTAAATTACTGAGACTGCTGGATAACTCAAATGTTATTAGCGAATTAGGGAATTATTTCACATATGGAGAGATCTAGCTTAGGAAAAAACCCCATAATTTTAAAACTATTAAAGCTTGAACAGCCACAGAACATCTTCAAAGACTGAAACAGCCCTGTCCTTTTCACAACTGCCATATTTGTTGCCAGTCTTCGGAGAAACCTAAAGTCAAAAAAACCCACTGGAGAGCACTAAATTAAAGTCTAAGTGTTTAAAAATAAATAAGTTGATACAGAATGACAACACAGAATTGTGTATAACTTTCCAGACCTCAGTATAAATATGTTAACTCATTAGGTGTTATAACTGTTTTGTGATGTAGACTAAAAGTGCTTTTCTGTTACGATTTGTATTGTGGTAGTGTCTTTTGCAGCAAGCAAACAAGCAGGATTTTGCTAATGACTTCTGAACTCTTTTTAACACAATTTGTGTTACAGAGAGACAGCTAACCACCAAATAAGATGTTTCTGCTTGGTCAGCTTTAACAAATTAAAAACCAAACCAGATCAGAATACTGGAAATAAATTCATCCTTTAAGTACAGTAGGAATGCACTACATTTTATCTTTACCATATCCAAAGAAAATATTGCGGTAAAAAAAAATCAAATTCTGAAAATTTCATGTTTGTTCAAAAGACATAACTTATAAGGTATTAATAAATACCTTACTTTGAAAAAAATGTATCACTAAGCATAAGAAAAGAAAAAGATACAGGGATACCAACATACATCAGAAAAAACTGAAAATACATTAATTTCTTGGTAGACAAAACAGATATCTGAAACTCATGCTGTTGTATTTAAGCAAAGTCGATTTCTTTGTAACTCAATATTAACCTGTAGATTAATTTTGCACTATGATTTATATAATCAGCTTCTGAATTTAACCACACCTATTTGGAAGATATGCAGAAAATATTCCTTTTAGCACTCAGCAGTTCCAAATTTCTCTAAAGCCTATGGTGATGAATGACAACATAGTCTGGCCTTAGAAACCTGAACCCTAGACTTCACTGATGAATCTGAAAACTTTCCAAGATATTTGGAGACCACCTACAGTGAATTTGTGCTTGAGTCTCTCCTTGAGTGGAAAAATCTCAGGAAGGCTACCTCAGTGTGCAGTACAAAGTTCAGTAATGGAAAATTCTGTTCTTTATAAAAGCTGGGGACCAAACTTACGCACAGAAGCATGAAAAAGTGCGTAGAAGCAGATCGAATTAAATGGACATGGAAATAGCAAAATATTTTGGGCCAAGTTTCATAGTATACAGGCAATTGTGATTATAAGTGCTTACACTAAGATGAATGGGGAATAGATAAGGGTGACTGTAAACAACTACTGTTCTAAAGACTAATTATCGTGCCTCTCATATCCAATGTGGCATCACAAGAAATCTCTTGAGATTAACATAAGGAAATATTACATGTGCCTACAGCCACAACTCTTTCATTTTATTCCCAGTCAGTCCAGATCTTGGCCTGCTGTGGGCAGTCCATCTGGGCTGGCTGTCACCGCCACTCCTGTCACACAGGTCAGCCACAGCACGAATCTCTCCATAAGCTGGGGATTACATGGCTGCTTCTTCCCTTTGTCCTAGTCATCCCAGAGCCATCCCCCCCCACATCGCCCTGTGGAAACAGGCAGACCCCTGCCCTGTTTCAGGGAGAACGGTCACTTAACCACCCTTTCCTGTAAGATGCTGGTAGCAACCCCAGTCTGGCATAGCTCAAAGCTTGTACTGGAAACTACCTATTTGATGTGGCCATTCTCCAAGTGATATGGCAAGAGATTTGATAAGCTTTTAAATATTTTAAAAACGTGGAAGAGGAGCGATAAGAAGACAAAACAAAGGCAGTCTGGTCCAGCACAGCTCTCCCACCACAACCGCAGAGAAGCTACAGCTCTTACCACAGCTAATAATGCCAGCGGATCTGTAGAGGTAAACTGAAGATCTGCTTCTTCGCCTGCAGACTTCATCTGCTTGCTATTGGAGTGGGCCTAACCAATAACCCTGAAAGACAGAGATAGAATTTAATAGGTTCAAAGGACTTTGCTCAAAACACCTTTTTTTTGTATCAGCATCCCAGCTGAAAGTACAGTACAAGCCTATTTTGCTCATCATAGTTTTGTAAGTTACAGTAGCCTGAGGCAGGTTTTTCCTCCTCCCTCCTCCTCAAATGCAATGAATTCAGCTGCAGGGTTTTGCAGCATCTGATCAATATTTATTTAGCAGGACAATTTTAACAAGAAATAAAATATTCTCATACACTGACTTGTAAACTTGTCAAGATATCTATGTGGCTCTGAAGTAAGACTTAAAGCCTTAATGAGGTAAGGGAAGTAACACAGAATTTGGAATGGATACATATTGAAACGTTCACAATTGTTCAAACTACAGCTCACACATAATAGAGTTCATATTCAAAATACATATTTTCCTTACCAAGCTGTAAGACCATTCACACGGCGTTGAAAATTGATCTCCAGAAATAGATAGCATATTTAAACTCAACTGTTTCTTCACAAATTTCTTGTGGCAAAAATGCGATGGCAAACAGCTGCAATGGGCTATGAAAATGTCTTCTCTTTTTTTGGCACTTTTATATTAGATCTCCTGTAGATACTTATCTAGTCTTTCAAAGACATCCCTGCTAGATAACACTCGTTAAAAGAACATAGCCAATCTGTTGACTATGCTGGGTGGCATAGCAGGATTTTTGTGAAGCTTGTTTTATTCTAAGGAAGGAAGCGTGCATGGGATTTGCACAGAGCCTTACAAAAATAATCTCTGATCACAGTGATAGCAGTTTGGAAAGACAAAATAAGCTCCTTGTCAAAATCAGTTTCTCTTCATGTTTTAAATATTCTTCATGTTAAAAAAGGGTTAATTATAGGCTCATATCATTTAACACTATGAAATTGGATGATAGTAATTACTACTGGAAAAAATTCAAAAATATGTATGTAGTGGTGCTTAGTTATTGAGAAGATTATAAATTTATAAGAAAATTGCCTTTAGGTGAATTTTTTCAAATCTTGCAAAATGTTCCTTTCCTTTGGTATAAATCAGTCTCAGAAAACTAAAAACACCATTTCCACAGTGTCTAATCTTTACTAAGGGTTAACTGAAATATTACTGACTCTATCCACCACTGATTTTATCCACTACTATTGGATATATACTGCTCATAAACAAGCTCTAGGAAATTCGTAGCATCTAGAATGACAGAAATAAATTAAAAGGGAATAAGTTTGACCTTACACATTCCTTCCTTCAACCACTGAACTTGATCATCCCCTTTGCCATAGTTTTTTTGCTAGACATGGATCCAGACAGGCTCCTGAATGAGAATGGCTCATAAATATTCATTTGTAGGATGATTAGCATTTTGGACCCATTATTCAAAAGCATCCACAGCTCAGGGCAAACCACAAGCCTAAACTCCAAACAGGCTTCAACACTTTTTCAGAAGCGTTTCCAGAAGGGTTCCAGAGGAAACACTTCTAAATATATGTTATGTACATCAGTGCCATGAATGTTCTGCATACCCTCTGCTCACCAAGTTACATGGACAAGAAAGCAGCTATTTCTAATGCTAGTCTTAGAATAAGATTTTGGATTTTTGAAACAAGGTATTTCCTAATATTTTCGATGCTGTGAGTCTTCTTGAGTTTTGCAGTAGGTTATTGCCCAGAAGCTAACTGTGGATTCAGGGAAGTGTCTGGAAACATGGCAGAAACTAGACCAAGAGTTAGTGGCAGACCTTTCAGTGATCTGCAGAAAAATGGTTACTATTTGTGGGATAGAGAATCAGCTCCAAAGTTTCACTGGACTTTGCCCTACAGCTTTGGGCATCAGAGTGTATAGTTTGGAAAAATGCCACAGGGTAAAACACAGGGGTTGTCCTCCGTGGCGAGAGACTAACTTGTAAAGGTTCAGACCATAGGACTCAGCCGTTGGAGAAGAAAGTACAAAAAAATAGGTCAATATATTTTTTAATGCTGCAAAAGCTTTAGAAGATAACAACAACAACAAAATGGATTGAGAACCAGGAGCCCACTAAACCTATGCTTAATGAATGATTGCCTCTCTCTTTTATTTCACACATTTGATCCTCAGTTGCATTACCAGATGAAGTCTTAACATCCACAGAGACTCCCCAGCTACTATGTTCTGCGAAGTATAAACCTCTTCACGATGTCAAATTTCTACAGAGGTCATTTTCCCACAATATAGACATTTACAGTACAGCAAAGCACCTAAACTTCTAACAAACTTCTTTTGGGCATCTGGAATCATTCTCTGAAGACCAGCTTGTTTCAAATGCAAAAAGAACGTTCTGCAGAATGGCAGTGACAGGCTCCACACACACCAAGTTCATGAGGCCATGAAGCACTGAGATGTTACATAGAAAGTACTGAAAAAACACAAGCACCAAAGACAGAAAGCCTGCATTCCTGTAGGCATGAGGGAGAAGTGACTACTGTTTAAACTTTTTTGAGTCCGTAGGAGCTTGTTCTCCCTAGAGATGCATTTCTTGAAGCAACTAGGGATTTGTTGCATCTTGTCCTATGCTGTCAGAGTCCTGATAGGGTTTTGTATCTTACTTGTTTAAAATAAAGTTTTCTGTTACACTGCTATAAGAAATCTCTTTCAGAATAAGGGGATCTTTATGCAAGGTTTATTGGAACTGAGATGAAGATTTAAAGTCACAATATAACAAATCATTTTCATTCCTAGCACTAAGTAATTAGAAAGCACATTTCATTTCAGTTAGTTGTCATCCATCTTTCCCCCCCTTCTTGCCCAGCCAAAGCTGAGAATGCAATATAATTGGAAACATTAGTAAATAACTGCTTGAAAATAGATTTTTTTAAAAGCTTTTAGTCCAGATTTTTCTAAAAAAATGACTGCCACCAAGAGATAAAATGGGAAAGCATTAGAATACAGTACTTTATTATCTGATTTTCAGTCAGTGGCTAACAAAAGGTAGAAGCCTCTCCTCTTTTTTCCTTCTTTCACATAAGACATATTTCCAGGCAAGTCAGTCCCTTAAAGGTCAGTTATTTTTCTATCCTTGATCACTTCAAAGTTTGAAGCCCACACCAAGTCTACATTACTGTGTCCATCATGCCAGTAGTTCATGTTTTCTCCCAGCAGGCTCCATTTAATCTTTCATACTAGAAGTTTCCAATCTCTGTTGGTGCCTGCAACATATATTCAAGCAGCCTTGTTCAGCCTGTCCATATGCAGTTACCTCTGGTGAACTCAGACTAAAAGAAAAAGGGTGAGGAAATACATGTGTGTGGTGGGAGGAACGCAAATGATAGTTTGTAATTACAACACAGTTGAAAGTGGGGAAGAAACAGGAAAAGGAGGTTACAGCCTTACTTTGCGAGGGGAATGAAGAGGGGCAGAAAAGGAAGGGGGGGGGGGGGGTGGGCTGTGCTTTGGCATAGGGTTTACCTGTAACTTATATCACAATATCAGTACCACAGATACACCTGCTACTATTCTTCCTACATCTTTAAAATTTTCAGAGTTTTCCTGTCTCTCAGCTCATCAGCCATGAGAAATGTGTGCTTAAAAATGTGCTTATATGGCTCATCCACAGGTGGATCATTGCTTGCCTTCAACGCGTTACGTACAATCTTTTGTAACTTGCAGTAAAGAAGATGAGAGTCGTTTGTATTAGACCTTCCCATTATGTTAACAAGTTCTGAATTCAGTGCTAGAAATACCAGAAAGTATATAGTCACATAAATGTATGTATCCAAATACTCATGTATCCAGTTATATACATTTGTTATAAATACAGTTTATTTCTTTCAGGCATGAAAGAGAATGAAGGTCACACTTTCAGAGAATTCAGTCACTGTAGTAAATACTCTATGATAAGACATGTAAGCACTGAGGCGATATTCAATTTTAAATGTCTGTGTTTAAAAATTACTCCATTAGTATATGAAAATATTACAGTTTTCTTGTAGAAATACGGCTATGAATTCCCCATTGGTGCTGCTACTACATATTAAGCCATTCTATTTATTCCAGTAAAAGAAAATTTCTAAATTTTTTTTTGCACTTGAGACTATGAATTTAAAACTTCTTTTGTTCTATACCCTCCCTCCTTTCTCCTTCTTATCTGCCTGATATACTGAACCAGATAAAAGCATTAGTTGATTCATTCTCATTAAGAAATTATCTTCCCCTCTCAGAGATTTCCAGAACAGAAAGACAATAAAACACAAGAACAAAGCAATGGAAGAAGACTAAAGATAGAGCTTTCCCTCTCTTTCTGTCTATTGCCAAAAGCAAGGAAGGAAGAAGACTATACTCCCCAGCCTGGGTGAAACCCAGGGTGCTAGTAAGAATATTTGGCTTAACAGAGCCAGATTAAACTGTAGTTTAAACTAAGTTGTACTTGCTAGATTGTGGGTTTATCAGACAACTAAAGCACAAGGCATAACATTTTTGTAACTCATTAGATTTCAAAACTATAAAATAAAGACTTGGTGAATTAGATCTTTGGTGCTGAAACATTTCTTAAAGCCAAAGGTAAACTGATACTTAGACTATACATCTTTACCATACAGAGGTATGAATTGCAGAAAAAAGTCACTAGAATATTTCTAACACTGTCCGATACATCCAGCAAAGACAAAATTCTTCCTTGGGTTTAAGAAATAATTATTAAGATGAGAAGGAAGAAATTAGCTTGCTAAGGACAGGATTTTCTGTTGAATCAAACAACCTGGGTAGCACATTTTAAGTTTGCTCATTATAGAAAATTCACACACAAAACCTCCCCAATGTTTTTCATTGCCTTCACATCTCATACAATAGCTAGGAATGAATGTTTTCACTGATGTAAACATGTTTTACATGGTTCTCAAGCTATAACAGATGCTATGTTGATGAGGACTTCATGCAGTAGTAAATCTGAACGGTTGCTACTGGGGCAGAGTGAAATGTGCGTTGTATGACTGGTTTAACTTTGGACAGCTAAATATTAAGTTCTTCTAGGTCTGTCATCAGGAAGTGGCATTCAAAGGACTTTTGTACATCAAGTGCTACCACTGCAACAGTGATAATTAGTAGACAGGTTAAATCTTACTTTCTTGCTGGGTTTAATTATCAAGAGCCAGAGTAACACTCCTTCCCTAGAGATGCATTCACTCTCCTGAGATCCCCAGGGAGATGGGGAATAGACAGAAGAAGACTTTGCTTCCATACAACAGTTCTTACATGGAAAGAGAATGTCTGAAAGAGGCAAATTATCTGAGAATCGGACCCATTTCTGACACCTGAGCAGATCATCCTGGTAGTTCAGTTCACAGCCCAAAGAAAACATCTTGAAGTTAAGCCAAAGCAGTAGTTATTGCTGTTTCATTTCATAGCACCTGTTTCCAAGCACAAGAGAACTTGTTTACCTTGAATTTGATTACAATGAACTTGATTTTACTTCATTATTAAAGTGTGTTTGGGGAAAAAGTAATTTCAGGTTGGCTAGGCAAACACGAGAATATCTGCTCCCTTAAGGGACTGGCAAACTCTATACTACACAATTCTTTGTCAAACAGTCTCTTTGAGAAAGATGCTTCCGTGAGGGTGCTACACCTACTTGGAGGCTGCACAGGCTGGCAGGCTCAGTGGGAGGCAGCAGGAAAGGTCTTGTATTTGCCAGGCATTAAGCAAAGCCACTTTTGTAAACAGAGAGGAGAGACAAAAATCAAAGACTTCAGGAGCTCATAACACACATGCTTTCCTACAGAGATTGTGTTTTCTAGTGCATACAACTTCACTAAATTTTAGTTCTATTTTTTATTTTTTATTATTATTACTGAGACTTAAAAAAGGCACAACATTCAAGGAATCAGGCTTGAAAAAACACATGGTTTTGATAACGTTAAATGGATGTAAAATTGTATCAGCATGTAAAATTGTATCAGCACAAGTCTCAAATGCTTCATTTTTTAAAGCATCTCTCAACAGTTATTCTGGGTCAGCAGGATGATTTTTGCCATCCCAGTGAAATGAGCCATAAGCCACTGCAAGTTGTGTTTGCATAAATTCCAGAGGGGTTTCTCAAAGCCAAAGCTTGCCAATATTTTGTGAGTAGAACATGTTCAACACGCAACACAGCAGCAAGCAGAATAAATCCTGTGGCTGACCTGTAAAAGATGAGGCCAAATTCCAGATGTACTGATATCTTTCAGTTCTGACAGCTGAATCATTTAGTGAGGAGCTCAAAGGTAGTGTTTGATATACATCTGATTGAGAGACTGTGGTCTCGGGTATTGTGTTTTTTTTCCTTTTTCCTCTGTATACTCAGTTGTTAATTTTAATACTTGATGTATTGTTTGAGGATAGTGGACATGCTGACTTTGTAATATCCACTAAAATGTGGCCCTGTATTGATACTTTCTTCCAGCAAGAAGAAAAGAAATACAAACTTTCCGGTTATTTTCCAGTCCTAAAAGGACTTTGTTGTTTTCCTGACTGAGGCATCCAAGGCTAAGGAATATTTGTACTGACAGAGTTCTTTCTGGTTAGAAGTCACACATGGAAAATGATTCCAAACATTAGAAATAATAACTAATAGGTTAGAAGCAAGGTGACAACTCAAATTACTGTTTTAGGAAACAAGTATGGACTCTTGGAGCATTATCTGACTGAAAGATAAGTAAATAATTCGACTCAATTTTGAGAGCGAGACCTCCCACACAAAAGCTATCTATACTGTTATCTCCCACTATAATAGCTTAGTAAAAGAATAAAGCAGAACTGTTTGCACAAGTGATAATCTTGTCGCAGACATTGCCACAGGCCAATTTAGCTGGAAATGGAAGTGTTTCTAAACAAACAAAAAATAACAGCAATAACCTCATATTCTGGTCTTTCACAGTGTTCTAGCCAATGTTTTCTGTATGTTTCCCCTTCTGGTTTTGTTATGGGTTACAAAGCTACTGCATTAGCATCCAGGGAAGACATACAACTATAAGAGAGTCACTGTTAAATAGTTTCTTTATTATAATATGTTTACAGTTTTACAGCATTTAGAGCAAAATGAAAATTTTACTCACTGAATTCTGGTTAAAGCAGGGTTAAAAGGCCCCTCAGGAGCTGATGTAACTCATCCCTTTGTACCAGGGCAGGATCAGCAACAGTAATTATGTTATCTGAGACATATCTCTCCTGTTCAACTATCTTAGTTTGGTGTTTGCCTCTGTTTTCTATCTGTACTTGCAGGCAGTTCTGCACTGCTGGTCACTCACCTCCATGCAAAAGGACAGTCCTGGTCAGCACCTCCCCCTGCTTACATGGAGAAATCCACCCAGTAGCTTAGAGCAGTACCTCTCAGGATGTGGTCACACAGCCTCAGGGCTAGATAGACTATATTTTATGAATTCCTGTTCAGACCTGTTATTAAAGACCTCCAACAGTGATGATTTAATAAGCTCCACATGCAGTCTAGGTTAGTGCTTGATTTTTAAACAGTTTCTCCTAATGCCTTTTCCTGCTACAAGGTGAAAGTCTTCCTCTCGGCCTACCCACCGTAGACACAAAAACCCAGTCGTATCTGAAGCCTTTGTCTTCCTATTACTCAGCCCTTCCTTTTGCCCAGGCCATGTTTCTCTAAACCTCCTCTCCTCTGGACTTCCCTTAACACCAAGGCACGGTGTGAAACACTGTATCTTGTGCACGCTTTTCAGTCCGACCGTCACAACCTGGCGGGTTGTTGCTCTCCCCATCACAGTTGCCAGTCTAACATTGTCCGCTCCTGTTTATGACCCACTGTTCCGCTAAATCTTCTGCAGAGCTGCAGGCAGGCAGCTGGTCCCTCACCTTTCATGCTGCCAACCTTCCCCTAGTTTGGATTTCTAATCCTATTCTCTTCATCCAATTTCAAAATAGGGTTTGGTTGTGTGGGATTTTTTCTTTTTTAGAATGTATTTTTCCTGATTTCACTGAAGTGTCAGCCCCTAAGCAATCCCAGGAAAATTCTGTCTTTTCAGTCTCTGCTCTAAGTCTTTTCCTTGAGGGTATGTGGGTGTATAGCAGGAAAGCAGCTTCAATCTTCATTTGACTGCCCCAAACACAGAATCATGTTTCAACGCTGTCATAAATCTTTTATTTCTTTTTTTCTAAATAAGGAGGAGTCATGTTATGCTTATGTGAAAACTAGAAGCTACACAGCAAAAAATAAATAGACCAGTAAATAAACACTACTATTCAATGTCTCTCCCACAGCCTTACCAAGTCTTCCTTCACAAGCTTAAGCATTAAAAAAAAGCGCCAACCTTGTTGTTTTTTTTTTTTTAATTGATTCCCCATCTCTCTTCCTAACTTTCACTGGACCCCTTACCTTTCAGAAATAACTGGGGCAATTAGTGGGCGAGTTGCAAATACATCCCTGCTGATTTTCTCAAAACGAGCTTGGCATTTAACAAAAAAAAAAAGCCCCTTTATTTCACAAACAGATGGAAACAAAGGAGGAAATGGAAATTCTAGACAAGATGTTCCTTCGCACCATATGCAATATTCCTTCCTGTTGCAGATTGTCACTAATGCAAAGACTTAGGACAGCTATGCTCTCCTACCAATATCTGTGACCAATTTTAATGCAATTTTGAGCGAACCAGTAACCCCACCACATGTCAAAAGCTGTTTCACACAATTTCTTTGGTGATAGCTTCAGCACCCTGCTGCCCTCCAGTTACAGAAGGCATCTGAATATCTGTACCACCACCTGGTGTAACGCTGACACAGCTGCCAGTGCCCTTCCTGTAGTGACTTGAAATAAAGAACTGATTTCACTGGGGAAAAAAAACCAAAACAAACAAGAAAAGGAAAAATCTTTCAGTCTGATCAATTCACTGCCAGTAGGTGTGAAACCAAAGCCAAAATTGTCATTTTGGAGAAAACAGAGATAACAATGCTTATTTTAAAGTAGCTCTTGTGGTTCAGCCAAACAATATTTGTCAAAGGCTTTCACATTCCTAAAGATAAAAGGTCCTATAGAAGTACACCAGTTTGTGAAGCTGTATGACCTATCATCAAAACAGCTTATGCTATATGCTATAGCACATATACTGTATATGCTGTATGTCTGCTACCCTGCTTGTACAAGCATCACATAGCCACACGCAGCGAACAACGTGTAAGGCTTGGTTGCACAGTTCCAGTCCAAGAAAAGGGACAGGATTGTGGAGAAGAGATGAGCAGCCCAATTTTTATGTACAGCAAACTCTAATAGCCTACACACATTGTTGCCCAACCGCAACAGGTCTCTTTACAAATTCTGTGCGTAAATGTTGTGTCTTCACTTCCTGATATGCCATAGTGAAGGGTTTATGTCCACACTCAGTTTCTGCTTTTTGAATTTAAGCAGAGATTGTCATTAAAAACAAACAATGAAAAAGCTTTCCTTAAACATCGTATCTCACCTCCTGCCTTCAGGTAATACTTTCCAAATGCAACATTTTTCTTAACCCCCTGATGGCAGGATGAGCTGCATTTTATCTTGAATTATGCAGAATTATAAAGCAAAATGTTTAAATACTTATTTTTATTTTTGCCTTGGATATAAGAGCCCAAGATATATAAAGTTAAAATCTTTTATTTCTCAAGCAAGGCTTTCCACTTTCACAGGCAGTCAGTTGGGGAAGATGACACTTCTGCTCTGACAGTAAATATTTCAGTATTTAGATAGAATAGAAACATTTTCCCAGAGTAGCCAGGAGGCCACACGTGAGAGTAACAGACTGGTCACTTGGCACTGAAATGCGAAGAGGTGAAAGATTCATATTTCAGTTCCTACTTCAGTTAGTAAAAACTGATTTGAATCCAGGACTCTCACTTTTCGTAACACCAGGAATATAATGTGACCCTTAGTTTTCTAAACAACAATTCTGCACACCAAAAAGATTCCTCTCTAAAGGAATTCTCTGCAGAAAAAGACCCATTCCAGATCTCAGTAATACTGTGAAATTCCATCAAGTATCAGCTTAAACATGAGATGCTTACACTTGCTTTTCCTGGTTGGGTGTTCCAGTTTACTCACAGCAATTTTAAAGAGCCATAAAACAGTTGAGGAAAGAGGAGCAAATGGCCTGATGCATGTGTAGTTGAGTCTTAGTTCAACTGATCATGTTTAAAATCCAATTTTCCATTAGCAAACTTTCTTTTAAATTATAAAAGCCACGAAAAGAGGCTACTTCTGAAAGATTATATCGTTAGGGAAGAAAAATTGAGAGTAATGAATTAATTCTAAATCCTGCGGCTTTAAACAATGGAACAGCACTGAATGTTCACAGCCCTGGTAGTTTAATACACTTTCAATACTCCATTGCAGAAAAGACAGCTATGTAATTACAACCTAAATTCTAGCTCTCAGCATAAGGAAACGCATAAGGTTTCACAAACGCTTTCAAAAACACTAGCAGGATTTGGAGGTCAACAAGAAACTAAAATTAAGTCCCCAAAGAACAAAATATGCAGCCCATGAGAAAACTACAATAAACTGCACGTCCCTTCCACTGAAGGCAGCTGTAGTTTTTTAAATTGTTAATGAACACTCTGATGAAGGAAATAACTACCTATGGTTATGATTAAATACAGCGCAGAAAATCATGCTTGAATCTACCAAATATAATCTAGTCTTAGTGTTAAAAACATGACATATTACTAATATCTCTGTGGATGTGTTCAATAAAATATGGTATCATTAAAAAAATGCTGTTTTGATTAGCTGTGACACATGGATAGGTTAAATTCTTTTTTGGCTCTTGTTTCAGTCTTTGTGATTTCCCAAAAGGTGGATATATTCAGGGTCATAGCAAAAGGAATGATTTATAGTCCAAATTCTTAATTTTCCAGTTCATTACCAAGTCCTCATTTAATTTAGTACCTTATTTTCCTGTGGCCAATGCGTTATCCTTAGTGTTTCAAATTTTATATAAGTATACCATAATATCCACATAACATTAGAAAGAAATAATTATGTGCAATCTTTCTGAAAAAAAATCATTACAAATCCTGATACATGAAAAGAAAAAAGATGGAAAACACACTTGATACCCATTAATCTACTAGAAAAGCACCTCTTTCTTTCCAGACAATTACAATTCTACATCTGGGGATTTAAGAATACTACATAATTTCAAAAACAATAGAACATTCACCTGAAATTTTAAAAATACTTCAGGATATTTTCCATTTTTTGTTTCTCAGAGTTGTATTTTAAATAGAAAGAATTATATGTAGACTAACTGCTAGCTTTCTGGATTACAGTAGTAATGTCACTATATCCCATTAAATATTTCAAAGAGAAAGAACTGCTAAAAGACATTCAAATACCAGCTGGGAAAATTTGACCTTTAGTTAATTTCTTCTGTACAGGGACAGCTCTTTGATAATGATACTATGCCAAGCAATATTAGAAACAAGATTATTATGAACCTAGTTATTCAACAAACTTGTCTACTTTAATACCAGCTTTCAATGAATGGCATCACTGTCCCAAAGAGCCACATTCTTGACTTTCATGACATAGTCTAATGTGTGCACAGATGAAGAACAAACTCCGTATGCCACAGCCCTATTTAGTCATAGATTTGTCCCCAAATACATCTATAAATTAATATCATTAATCCTAAAATATTAATGATTTATAAGACTAGGCGCCTAACATACACAAGTAAAAGCCTTCAAAATCAATACATAAACATAAAAGTATATGCTGGATATTTAATTGTTATGTTCTCTGATTAGAAAAAGGTAATTACTTATAATATTTTAAGAGATTAATTAAAAAGCGTATGAAGAAAGCAACACATCAACACAGATGTATCTGAACACAGATATAACGGAAATGTTGCTAGATTAACAGAAAAATAGCTGATAGCTGAAACTCCTCTGCTAATACCAGTGACAATTCTATTGAGGTGAATATGCAATTAACTAATACCATATTTTAAGGGGAAAAGGGCACTAAAAATTAGGGGGGAAAAACCCACTGAGAAAGTCTCTTGGAATCCTGTCCATAAGTTAAACTCACAGCCTAATGTAAAGTATCCATTTCAGCGCACGCTGCAGTCAGCTATCATGACAAAATGAAGAGAATGATGCCTTTTCAAGGATGGTCAAGTAATTGTTAAACCCCGCTCCTGTTGCTTGTTACTCTTTATAATGACTCATCCTGGACCCAGAAGTCAAAGACAAGTTCCAAACCTCTATTCTTCTGCAGAAATACTACTCAGAAACTAGCTCCCTTTCTTACATTTATCCTACAGAAGTTCCAGCCAATTGCCTTTGCAAACCCCAGCTGTGGCTAACATGCAGCAATCAGAGAGGCAATTCATGTGGTATGATGGCTCCAAAACATACCGAATTATAAGTTATGACCGATATCTTGAGTTCCATCCAGAAATTGATTAAAACTGAAGGTCAAAAGGCACTGATCTAATATTTTCTCACTGCAGATATTAATGAACTAACAGAAATATTTTGTAAGAGGCCTCAGCTTCCGCAGCCAAATGCAGCAATGATGAATTTTCTTTACAAACTGCATCACAATAATCTCATCCTGAGCGCAGACAGACCTCAATAACCCTGCAGCAATGAGAAAACTTAACACTAATTTACACATTAAATACAGTACTTACAGTAGGGCTGTTTTCTGGCCATTGGAGCAAAGCCCACTACCAAGGGCATTCTGTAAGCTGGAGCAGAATGGAGTTCAGCAGTCTCTGTCAGGGCACCTGTCCTGTATTCTCTACTCCTATGGTTATGTAGATACTGAAAAAGCACAACAGCAGCCTCAGTACACCCACAACACAGAAATGGAGCCCACTTTTGGCAATGAATTATCTCAGAAAAGTGAGAACTTCTTCCCCGTTGTGATTTCAGAGGAAACCGACTCACAGTCAAAGGCTAATATACAGTCAAATTCACAGTCAAGCAGGGCAGTTGGCAATCTGCAGCTAACTATGGATGAGGGTAGTCAGTATTCATGTTCTGTAATTTTTGATAAATAGCAACTTGCTTGACTTCCTCTCATCACAGCAGCATACCAGCATTCCTGAACTTTCATTTAAAAGAAGGCAGAAAACATTAAAGCTTCAACAAAATTTCTCCAGCTGTTAGTTATCATGACGTTTTTCTCCCTATGTTGTCTACCCCATACCTTTTGACGGAAGAACTGGATCAAGATGACGTAACTATAAAATGACTCTTCATGTGTAGATATAGTCCGCAGTCTTTTCTACTGCTACTGACACACCAAACTACACAAAGCAAAATGATGATGCCATAGATTCATTGCATATAATGTAAAAATTACACATTAGCCAGAGAATACCTACCACAGCAAAGTACGTTCCAGTTATTGCCAGCAGCTTTTCAATAGGAACATGTACAAAAATCTGATGTAAGACAGCTTCATTTGTTGAAGCACCACCACCTTTTGGTTTTCCAAAAGCAGTCTCATACAGCTGAGTTAAGGAATATACATACATTTACAATTCCTTCTGACTGAATAAAATTGAAAGACAGTCTCTGAAGTAATGTAACATAACCTGGGCTTAGAGCATAACAAATTAAACCATAACTGGAGCGTTATTTCACATCAACTCTGGCTCCAGACACTACTAAATTAATTACCATCATTACTAAACAGAAGTCTCAGCTAACTATTATGGTACCCCAACCTGGGGCACTTTCTAAATCCTCTCAAACATTATACCTAAAAGTCAAAGCCAGTAAAAAGTTGGGTAGGTCGTGTCAACTACTACCAGTTTCTTCTCTGCCTGTCTCCAGTACTAAACATTTGTTTTTACTGCTGTGATAGTGAAAGGCTTTCTGCTGTTTTCTTGGTTTTGTCATTAATCTTTGGCCCTCATTTCTGATCACTAGACTGGAGCTTTTGCTTCCAACCAACCACTCTACACTCTATCTACAGCATGTCCCTGTGAATTGGTAGTTCAAGGCATGTTCAGCATCTTCCATTTCAAACCCTTCCTGTACACACTGCAGACTCTGCGCAACTACGTAGTTGTATGATTACACAAAAAGTGTATATTTGACTGATTTTGGGGGGAATTTTTTTTTTTTTAAATGACAGCATTTTCCTGAAGTGAAAACACAAATATGAATTACCAACTGGTAGACATGTTTAGCTGGAAGCTCCTGAACTGACTGCGTATGATGACAGAAGGGCCTTTTGGTTTTAGCATAAATCTAGTCTAATCATAGGTTTGAAGGAACGCTAAAGGTTATTTAGGCCAAACCTCTCTTCAAAGCAAATCAGGTTTCTCAGGGTTTTGTCCTGCCAAGTTTTGAATACCTCCAAGTTACACATCTTGATCCTTTGACATACATCTCTACAGTCTGCAGAAGTCTCATTTGTTCAAGAGCTTTTCACAAAGATAGACACCTCCAATAATTCCAGTCCTGCCTGTGATGTAAATGGAGTAGCTCTGTACGCTGTGGTGCAGCCCTCCTGATGCAGCAGAAAACAGAACAGATATTATGTGCAAAATAATAATTTCATACACATAAGGAGAAAATTTTTTGAGTCTCCTCTGATGCAATCTACATGGATTATGAAAGTAATGTCAGGCTCACCACCTCACAGCTAGCTGTGCTTCCACTTTCTCCTAATCTGCATCACCAAACAGAAAATAGAAACAAACCTTTAATCATTAAAACACCATGAACTTTGCCTTCACTATTGGCAAAAGGATAGAAAGCATTTAGATCTACCCTGCAACAAATCAGTGTGACTCCACTTGGACAAAATTCTTATATCATCGCTACTGAGTACACAACATCATTGACTTAAAAAGACCCATATTCCTCCCATATTCATATTCTTACCATATGATAGAAACATTAAGAACAAATTTGGTCTGACGTTTCAGTAGAGAAATATTTTCAGTTCAGCTTTCAGATTTGAAGGTAAGAACTTTACTGAAATGTTGCTGCAGTCTATGTCTTCAACAGTGTCTTGGACACTACAGAAAAAGCTTCTAAGACAACAATCAAAAACTCTAAGCTTGTCACATTTTTATATTTTGGGGTATATTAATCTGATTGATAGCACTGAAATGGCTTTTTTTCTGAGCAGGAATAGACCATATGTATGTATTCATGAATTACTCCATTCCAAACCTACTAAGTTTTTATGTTTTCTCAGTTACTACCATAGTTATGGTTTACAGGTCTATTTGGTGAAACTCATGGAATTATTCTTTCCATATATTGACAGTTGCTGTAATGCCAAGAAACATAGAAATTGCTACCCTTGTTCATCATCATAAAACTGATATGTCCTGCATCACTTGATATCATACAGGATGCCACTGTTGCTTCTCCACTGCTACCTGAGTGCTTAAAAATGTACCTGATAAAGCATTGATAGGTCACTGACCTGAGGCATTTACACCTTAACCAGGATGAAAAAATGCAATTAGAAGATTATATGTGAGTGTAGCATCAGATATATGCCTGGATAACAGAGACGAAAGGGGAAGAAAAATGAAGACCACTTAAAAACTATTCAAAGAAAACGTGAAGATGAGGCACAGTGCACCATTTAGGTGTAGATATAGGAAGAAACAGGGATGCATACAGATAAGATAAATAGAGCACTGGAAGCAGAGAGTACATGATGAAAGAATAATGTAATCAAGGGAAAATATTCAAAAGAACAAGTGATCAGCCTGAAAGAACAGATACAGAAAGGCATTCTGTTTAGCAATCTGGAAATGAAATTTGATGAAGCGCATATATGGAGATTGAAGTAGTTCATGAAAAAGCAGTAATGAAATGAAAGATTCCTTTTATTCTTTTTTTTTGTGTTTAGCAGACAAGGAATTGTATTTTTGAGCTGTTATTACAGTCAAAGTGACAAGAATCTGCATGCTAAAGATAGTGTGTAGAACAGTGTACAATTTTCTTCAAATTTTACTGAATAAAAATTAGAGCATTTCTGTCAATGGTTAAAAAAGGAGGAGAAAATCTGTAGATACATCACACATCTCACCAGTAATATTAACTGTAAGACAACTCAGATTCCATTATGCAGAAAGAAAAACAAGAAAATATTTATAGATGATGTAAAGAAAAGGATGAGAATCAAGCAAATTTGGGCATGCTCTTAAAATATGATATGGGAATTTCAATGCTCACAATCACAATTTTCTTAATATTCTTGGCAGATGTTGTTTGCTACTAGAAGTAATACACTGGGCAAGAACTGCAAATGTAAATATCAAACTATCCCAAGTGTGCTAAAGCAGATTTTTCCTCTAACACACGTTATTGCACAAGTGAAGTTGGAACTTGTTTTTAACTGGTCTAGTTACTCAAGCATGAAAAACATCGTCTGTGATAACTTCATGTGCTGGAAATTTATCCATTATATCACTTCAGGTCATCAGGACTTGTGCTAATTTTCATAACTTCTTTTTTTGTCACCAGAATATCATTCTCTGCTTAGAGACATAACAAACAGTTAAGTGGCTTTTGTTGGAAAATGGTCAAAGAAAATGTTCTGCCGAACTCAGAAGCCTTCTGCTACTACTGCTGGTCAGCAAGCCGCTAGCGGACATAAGGGACTTCCAGAAGGAACATCCAACTGAGGTATTAAGCTATGTGACAGTAGAAGCTTTAAGTTAAACAAAACCTACCGCACATCTGGAATTAGATCTCTCAATCATATGATGGTTATTAAAGTTTTTACAGCAAATACTGCCTGCTCGCAAACAGAGATAAAGAGATCCAAGTGTAACAATATTATCAACATAATCTGACCATTATGCTCATTCTTTGTCTTGGCAAGAATAACACAGATCATAGAATCATAGAATGCTTTGGGTTGGAAGGGACCTTTAGAGGTCACCTAGACCAACCCTCCTGCAGTAAGCAGGGACATCTTCAACTAGACCAGGTTGCTTAGAGCCCTGTCCAACCTGACCTTGATGTTTCTGGGATGGGTCCTCCACTACTTCTCTGGGCAATCTGTTCCAGTGTTTCACCACCCTTCTTGTAAAAAATGTCTTCCTTATAGCTAGTCTAAATTTACCCTCCCTTAG
>Ga0181612_112781_pt1 | contig 32342 bp, 23 predicted proteins | sample HoacroProtozoa21_FD_119630 | JGI IMG/M metagenome (GOLD analysis project Ga0181612, IMG submission 119630) | Hoatzin crop microbial communities from Cojedes, Venezuel. Combined Assembly of Gp0051906, Gp0051904, Gp0051908 | reverse complement strand
TGCTCTGCAGGTGCCTGAGCTCCCAGCTGGAATCTGGCTTTTGGGATCTAATCCTAGAAGTGATTTTTATTTATTTTTTTTTTTCCCCTCATTTCAATTTTGAGTGGGGAAAAAAAAAAATCCCTCTGAGCAGTGAAGGTACACAGGAGGGAAAAGAACTAAGTATTTTCAGTATAGTTTAGTTCTGTTTTAGGTCCCAGCTGTGGATATGTGTGTTTTATTATTGGCATGGGGCAGGGTGTGTACCCTTGTTTGCACATTTGTGTAAATTAGCAATAATCAGACATGGAACCTGTGCTCTCTGGCGTGTTTTATATTTTGCATAAATTGCGAAGGACATTAATTTGCTTTATTTTTTCTTCTTTATTTATACTCCTTCCTTCTTAAGACTCATGCATACAGAACAAAATGCCCTTGCTTTGCTGTGCTGTCTGCGGGATCCCAAAGCCTCGGTGAGCGCCGGGCTCGGCTGGTCTTTGGTACCCGCCGGTGTGGGCTGGCTGTGTGCCTCTCGGGTGTCTTTATTGGCTCAGTCCCAGGCAGGATCTGATGGGCAAAGAGTCAGGGCTGGTGTGTGTCTGACGGCCCCACAGTGCGATGGACGTAGTACGTGATATTAAATCTCTTCTTATGCCTCAGTGAGTTGAGGTGACTGGGAAGCAGCCCCCCCCCGGCCACCAGTTCATATCCTCAACCTCTAACGTGCCCAGAGCTGATAAAATCCTAACCTCATCCAGCAGTCCCATCCAGAATACCTGTGCTCTCATTTTAACTAGCATGTTTAAAAAATATTAAAAATAAGAGGAGAATTTAATTGCAGTAGAAAGATGAGCATCACCTTTAGACTCTTTTTTTGCTCTTGAGCAGCAGAGCAGACACAGCAGACTGAATTTTTCACCCTTGACTCGTGTGCAAACCCCATCACGGGGGAGCGATGGACGCTGGCAGGGGATGCGGGCAGCCGGGGCTGTGCTCCTCTGCCACCCTGGGCTGGGGACCAGGCTCTTCGCTGGGCTTTCCCCTCTCGAGAGGTGGCAAAGGCCAACAACCGCTCCTTTGCAAGGGCCGTGTCCCCCAAACCCGGCGCGATGGCTGCTCTCGTCGGGCTCCTCAGCTCTGCAGGTCTGGGAGGTGGGGCATGGAGCAGCCAGCTCTGTCCCTCCTCTACCTCCCCCTGGGCTGCCACTGCCCCTGGCAGGGAAAACAGACTAATGAGTTGATTTTCTTTTGAATATCTTAAAAAAACAAAACAAAAAACAAACAAAAAAAAGAAAACCACTCAAGCTGTTGGTCATTACAGTACATTTAGAGCCAGATGCAGATGCCTGCTGGTCCTTTTGATGAGTAGCTTTTCCGTGCTGACTGAAATTACGTGGAGCCCTGTTGAAATTGTGTGGATCCCTGAAGGATGGGGCGCCTGCAGGGTCCCTGGGGGTGAGGGGGGCTGCCGGTGCCTTTCTGCCAGAGGGATGGTGGGTGCGGGTGCTCTTCCCTTCCAAAAGGCGTCTGCTCCGTCAGATTCAACAGACATAAATAATGACACCCACAGAGCTGCGAAGCCGCATGTGCGCACTTCCTGAGGACTAAACCATTTGATTCAGTCTCGCTTAAAGGTCTGAAATTTCCAAATGGATAAGTGAATTCCTGAGTCCATTAGGCAAGGCAATTTACAGTGTTCTCAAGCTTTGCCCATGGAAACACATTAACACGGTTTCGTATTCGGCTTGTTGAAAACCCATTATTCTAAATACAAAAAGGGGAAGAAAAATAATTTAGTTTTTTCAAATTTAGTTTGTTTTGTTTGTTCCTGCACAGTGATGTCTCGTGGTGCTGTATGAAGCCTTTGATAACAGCAGAGGGGAGCGGGGAGGAACGCTCTGCTCCCACATCAGGAGTGCTCTCACCAGCCTAGGTCTGTCCAGGTAGCACCTACTGCCTCCACAGAAATCTGCATTTTCCTATTTTAGACACGATCTGGAAAATGAAGAAGGAAGGCAGTCCTTGGAGCGGACCAGAAAGATGTATCTTGGCACACCTGACCACTCCTGGAATTGCCAAAATGTACAGGAGGAGAGATGGTAATTTGTCCCTGGTGCCATCTCTGATAATTCAGCACCTCCAAAGAGATGTTTAAGATGATGGATCGCTTGTGATAAAATCAGCTGTCTTTTGGGGGTTTGGTTTTGTTTGGGTTTATTTTCTTTGTGATATTCCGTCTCCCTCTGTACACTGAAAGAGTGTGTTTCTCCTTCAGGTGTGAGAAGAGGGATGGATTTGCAGGAAATAGGCGATGTGAAAAGAGGTTTCTTGGCTGGGGTTGGGAATACTTTGTCTCCCTGAGTCTCTGCTTCCCCTCTGTAAGGCAAACAGCCGCTCGTGCCATCAAGTTTCTTGCTCGTGGCTTTGGTGCTCAGTGGCATCTGTGGACAAAGACAGGTACTGGATAGCTCTAGGGTTGTCATTTGTTTTCTGCAGGTATTGGCTAGTGACTTTTTAATTCTAATTTTGAAGAGAAGTGGAATTTATCGGTTGTTAATACACTTTGTCTCCGAGAGGCAGCCTATGTAATCTCACTGTTCAGTTTAACGCATTAACACTATTTTCCTTCTGTCAGGGTGATGCTGCCGAAGGCAGGGACAGTGGTGGAGAGGGATACCAAAGCAAGCAGCACACATTATTCAAGTAGGTGGGTAACTTTAGCCTTACCCCGCTCCCTTATGTTTCCAGCAGAAAACACTTTCAGCACATCAGTATCAGGAATTAGCAGCAAATCTTGCCTATCTGTCATACACTAGCTAAATAAACACCATGTATTATCTCAGGCCACCTATGAAATATTCACTTGAAGATGACAAAATGGATAGGACCTTTTCCCTTGTAGTGGTGACAGTGTCTCCAGGAAGATCTACATTGTCAGTGTTGTATAAAAATAGCCAAGTCAGGCACCAAAGTGTCTCCTTTAGACGGAGTTAATTGCTGCTGATCTCTGAATTCCATGCGCTGGTCTGTCTTTTGCATTTTTAATTTTTGGTTTCTAATACACCTTTATATCAGTATGGGGGAAATACAGGTTTTCCTGAGTAACTGTTTTACCTTGCAGACTTCGGAAGGTGCTTCCCAGCTCCCTTTGATAGGAGTTCACGTCTTGCTGGTGGAAAGTTATTCTTTCTGTTAACTTCAATGTTCTTTTTTTTTTTTCAGTTTGTTGCTTTTTCAGTCAGATTGCAGTAATCTATTGAATTATTTTTGCTTTACTTAATAGTCTCTAATAGCTTGCCCTACCTGACAGGAGCAGCAGAAGCCTTATGGTGGTCAATAAGAGGGTGGTCTCGGAATCTTCAGCAAAAATGGTCTTATACAAATATATTTTAAATATCAATTGCAGCTAAAGTAACTTTCCATTGACTTTCCTGCCTATAGCACAGCATCAAGAAGTAGTAATTTGTTTTGCTTTTATGTTCTAATTGCTATCTGCTAGTTGAAATTTTGGCAGACAGTTTATTTGAACAAGATGATAGGCACGAGGTTAGGAAGGAAAGGAGAATACAGATATTGCTGCAAGAAGAGATGCATTTGCAGGAGAAACTCACTTCAAGCCTATTTAGAGGGGTGACAGTTGAAAAATGGCATACTTATGCACATACAGGAAGAAATGGTGTTTAGAAGGTAAATGGGCACTCTTTATTATTATTACTTCTATCAGTACAGGTGAAAGAAAAACTTTCTCTAAAGGCATTTCCACAGCACGCAGGTAACTGGAGCTTAGGACCAGGAGGCAGAGTTGTAGCCAAATGCTTGAAAACACTTAAGACTGGGTGGGAAAGAAAATTGGAAAACAGGAGGAAAGAGAACTCCAGGAGATCCAGAGACGGTAACAGATTGTGTTGTGAAAGAAGCAGCATAGGAACAAGCTAGGTACTGCAAACCAGCACAGTGACGAGAAGAATGCCCAGACCAGGCATTTCATTGTGACTAGTAAACAGTGGGTGTGTGGGCACGCGTGTGCTCGTTTACATATGCGTGATCCTTGTGCTGATAGGGATTATTTGAGCAGAAGTACCTGGGTGCATGGTTTTTCCTTGTTCTTCCATGCTTTTTCAGCTCTTAAAAAAAAAAAAAAAAGGAAAGAAAAAAAAAAAAAAAACCAAAAACCAAACAAACTTTTAGAAAGATGGAAAATGGAGGTCCTTCACGTTCTTTACCTTGCCCTGAGATGCTCTCAGAATAGTTAACGTGGTGTTTTAGGCTTAATCTGGATTTTAGTAGACTTGAAACCTGGTAGTATTGTCCATCCTTACCTATCAGCGCAGGGGTAGAAATGATGCAGTTTGAAAAGCTCTTGTTCCCAAGTTACCTCACTGTACAGAGGCTTCAGTGGAGTCCCTCTTTGGAGCTGCCTGCGTTTCCCCCAGCTTCCTGGTGAGATTTAGGGTGCGTGTGCCCCTGGTCAGGCTCAAAATTCATCACGGGCTTAATGGTGCTTTCACGCTTGCAATGCAAGGTGAGGCTTGCAAGATCATCTTCTCTGGAGGTCACAGTTTGAAGGTCTGGCAAGCACCTTGCTGTAGCATGCTCGAAATAAAGCAGGATGTTATTTCCTAGATGATCTTGTAAGACTTGCCACTGGGCTGCGGAGTTTGTCCATTGCTGGAGCGCCGCAGCATGCTATAACTAGCGTGATATGAAGGCTCTGCAATTCCAGCTGATGATTCACAGCAGATCATTTGGTATTTAGGGCTCTGTTCATTAATAAGTTATGCTCCATTTACCTTGTTTTCCGTGGAATTTATGAGTCAAAAGTGCAGAGTGCACCAAAAATGATCCATTCATCAAATCCCTCTTCTCTCTGTGTAATTGGCTAACCCATCATCGCAGCCCCGAGGGGCACATTGCACAAAAAGGTGTGTCCCGCATGAGAGAGCAAAGCGGCCTGAGGAGGGGAAGCAAGGGTTCAGCTTTTGTTTGAGTCGGCAGGTTGCCCCCGTTGGTGCCTTTGAGCTGTGTAGGCAAGAAACTTCCCAAGCCAATTTGTTTTCTTGTTTGCTCTGTGCGTGCTAGAAGCATGGTGACAGCAAAGGAGACGTCCTCCTTGTCCGCGGGTCCCACCGAGTGCTTGAATGCCAGCGTGGCAACTGCGAGAGGCAAGAGGGAGAGCAGGGGGAGGAAAAGACCGTGCTGGTAATGCAGGTCCATCTGCAGCTTGCTTGCATGCACGTTGGCGTAACCTGGCCTGTGACACCGAACGAAGGTGAATTTGTTGAGTGGCAGAAACCCCCCCAAGGTGCCAAATCGTAGTGGTATGGGACTGTCAGCTGTGGGAACGCAGAGAGTTGGTGAGGGGGGCAGGTTGTCTAAAAACCAGAATAAATTAAATGCCCCTTTGCTTGTAAATAACAGGAAAATCTCTGCAGACCACAGTGTCTCTAGTTGGCATCTAAACAACTAGCGTTGTTTCTCTTCTTTTAATTTTCTTTTTAGTTAAGCACATAAATACTTACATGTTGGCACAGTTACTTACACATTGACATAAGCTGGAGAAGCAGTTTAATAGCAATGAAGACGAAAGAATAACTATTGCGTATATCCTTTTGATTTTCCACCACTTAATGGGTAAAGCCCTAAACAGAAGACAAAGCAAATAATAATTAGAACATACCGCTTTACAGGATGAATTGTAAAAATGTCTCTACTGCTGTCTGCAGAGTAGTGTAAAGATACTCACAGTAGCTTTAAATGACCTGTCTAGCTGGTAAAGCAGGGAGCCTAACGTAGATGAATTCGCCATTTTTAGCACTTGGTATCTTGTTTAGAGCTGCTTTGGATAGCTACAGCATCCTGCGGTATAGACGCGCTGCCCGGCTCCCTGCTTGCCCTGGGTTACTTGACGAAGAACCACTCAACGCTGCGGGTGTCTGGGATGTGGTCTTGGCTGACTTTGGGAGGGTGGAGGTTGAGGAAAATAGGGTTTAGAAATGCAAAATAAAACTTCATTTCATATGCAAAGAGCTGAATTCCGCATTGCTGGGCAGCTGGTTTTAATTCTTTTCCAGATCTAATTTTCTTAGAATGAGATGGATATAAACTCAGAACAACAGACCAGAGGGTTTGTTTTACAGTAAAAGGAGATACTGAAGCTTGGCAGGGGGCTAGGATTCACCGACAAGTAACAGTTCATCAGGAAAACTCAGTTTAAATAATACCTCACCCCAAACTTCTTGCTCCTTACTATGAGCTGGATGGGTTGGTACTTCACCCAGGCAGCATTGGAGAGATGGGAGACATTTCTGGCAGGTCCTGGTCGTGATTCCTGGCTTCCCCCATTGGATAGACTTATAATTCCATCCGATTGGAAACATTTTTAAAAGTCTTTCAGCTTTGAAGCTCAGTCAGGAGAGGTTAGACGTATTCCTTAGTCTCCCAAAACCTGTGCTTGGTTGGTTTCAACAGTTGCCAGGTGCCCAAGAGGTTTCTCATGCTGAAGTCGAGGTGTGTTGGACGGTGGCTTGGACTGAAGGTAGTGTAGATGGCCCTTGCCTTGGACTACTCCTGGCTGGTGTGTCTAGCATGGGTGTACTTGTGTGCTTTGTGTGAAGCAGGAGTTTGCACTGATTTATAGACCTAAAAAATGATGTTTGCTGGAGCTCTAGCTTCCCCATGCTGCCTGTGAGTGGGCGCAGCCAAGTCACTGGGTTGGAGAGGGAAAATCTGGTCTCCCTGGCATGTTGGCAGAAGTATGATTTATTATGCACTTCAGTTCTGTGCACAGAGCATGCTTTTTAGTTCTTCTCTTGAAGCAGGAGCTAACTCCACTTTGATATCAAGCTAGTTGATGATGTGCTCAGCTGCTTCCAAGACGGGAGGCTCCAGGCTAAACCTGACCTCTTCAGTGCAGCTACGGGACTGCTGGGCTCACGTGTCCGTGCACCTTGCTGCGCTAGGGCTTGTGTCTGTAGGTGCCAAGTTTGGAAAGACTGAAGCTTTGCTTTTAAAACAGACCTGCTGTATGTAACTCCTGATGTAAGCCTAAAAGAAGAAAAATTAATCTTAATAATTTTTCTTAATTGCTAGAGTACTTAGAGAAAAAAATGCTGTGCATGTGACTGGAAGCAAGAAGAAAATATTTGGAAGTGTTTTGGAGGTCATGAGTATTGGGTTGGAGCTTGTATGAATGTTATTTCTGTTGGGAGTTAAGTCTAATAGCAATGTAATTTATACGAAATAAATAGCTAAGGGCTATGTCTCAGTTCCACTGAAGTTAATGGTAAAACTCCGGTGTCCTCGGTGGGGGCAGGACGTGATGCCTGGAGAAATGCTTTATTATCAAACGTTTATTAACTCTTCATATGGAAGGGCTATCTCCCCTTGCCATGTTGTTTTGTCTGTGTAGGCATAAAGAGCTGAAGAACTGAGCGATACAAGTAATGCACCAAACCTTCCTTTCAGTCTGACGCTCTCACCGCGATGCCGTATGAAAGGACGGTATTAAAAACATTTGGCAAATAGAACAAAATACGGTTCTTTTAGACAGAGAATCCTCGGAGCAGCGTGTACAGCAGAGCTGTGAGAGATTTTTATCCCCTCAAATTTTGCAGTATAGCAACTCATACTGAATTACAACCTACACAAACAAGGAGCAATTTGGCTTTTGTTAATTTTACATCCTTCTGTCTCTCCTCCTGTAGGGTTAGGTCTTCACACACCTGATGGGTCTTTCCGTTTCCTTGGTTCTGCCTGCCCGGGATTCATCTTGCTCTGCTCTTTTTGTACCTGTTTTGAAACATCGCTTAGATTTTAGAACTTAAAAGAAGTTTTTGGGCCATACAAACATGCTTCATGACCACCTCTTTCCAGGAGTGTCACATGTCATTTTCTTTTCTTTCATGTGTACTTCAATAGCACTTTTTCATGACCTTATAGTCCTATCAAACCTGTACAGCAGTTATGGGTATTGGTCTGTCATATCACTTTAAGGGATTGTTAATTTTGTAATTAATTCCCGCCATAATCTCAATTAAATGTGCAGACACCTTAGCTTTGCGCTCTTGTCTATGGAAAATGGATGGTCTCTCTTATTGCAAGCTGATGACTGAAGGTGCGTTGCCTGCATACGGAGCTGCCGGCTGCTTTTTTAACCTTGAAAAAAGGTGCCCTGCAGTAGCAAGGTAACACTCTGTACAAACAGAAATGTTCGGTTTTGCTCAGTTTTGGACCAGTTCTGCTGCCAGATGCGCAGGGTTCGTGGGGGGCTTATGCATGCAGACAAGAGAGTAAATTGGAGTTACTCGCTTAAAGGATTTCAGCAGCTCTCCCCGGGTGCTTTCCTGCATCTTTAGGCAGCTAAATACATTTATCAACCAGACTGCTCGTCTTTTGAGAAGCGGCTGACTGCTTAGCCACAAAGCTAGGATATCCCTGGATGTTGGGAAGGAGAGTGTTTGGGACTTGGGATGGCTGAAGGACTGTGCTGGCGATCCTCCGGCTTGCAGCGGGTCGGTGCGATGGGGCTGCTGGTTTGCGGGGTGCCGTTACCGGCCGACATCCCCAAACCTGCAGGACCGAAAGCGAACTTGAAAATTTACTGTTACAGCTCTCCATCTCTGTTAGAGGCTGGAGAGAGATAAATTTATTAGTGCTTCACAACATTTTTCCTGTTAATATTTCATACAAAGAAGTTCCTGAAAGGCTTGAAAGGAGTTCTGAAAAATGACCGAGTACTAGTTGTTAACGCTATTGATAGAAGTGGGAGATTCAGACTACTGAGCGCTTGGGTGGGACCTGCCAAGATGAAAAGGTTGCGATTATGGGGGTGGATTTTTTTTTGATGTATCTCTAGAGCTAGCCAAATGGTTATAAGGCTGTAGGGCTTGTGAGAAAGCATTTCTTGTTAGAAGCATTTGCCGAAGAAAAGCCTGTTCCTAATCAATTTTGAAGTCTGCCTAATTTGAAAGCAGATATTGCGAAATCAAATCTGAAATGACAGCTGTGTCCACAGCTGCCATGTGGCAGGTTCTAACCTTTGCTGATGTCTTGAAAAAACAGACCAAGAGTTGATTTGTAGCTGTCAGTTCTGCTTTCCTCCTTTTGGCTGCACTTTGAGATTTCCATTGACTGCACAATTTTCCTTTAAAAACAGCCAAACTGGAAGACTCCTTATTCTTTCCTCTTACTGGGTTTCTACTACTGCATTATCCGTCCCAGCCATGTAGCTCTGTTGACGTGATTTTAATTGAAAGCCGTATTTATTAACTTGACATGTGGTACAGCGTGCAGGATCAGGGCCAGGGAAGATGTTTTTTACCTTCTTGGGCTTTGTGGACCCCCACAAGTGTGAAGGTGATGAGCAGGTGGGGCTGGTTCTCAGGAGTGGTGCTGCAGCCCCCAGCCCGAGCATCGCTTATCTCCAAGAAAAGCAAGCTGGAGCTGCCAGATCAGCTGCCACCTGAAAGGCACAAGCATTTATGAAAGGAGATTTGGGGAGAGAACGTTTGAAGCAATACAAAGCACTTGAGATCTGCCTCATCCATAGTTAAATGTCTCGGATATTTGCATTTGAAAAAGCAGCCACCCCAGGTAAGGCCTCTAGCCAGAGTCTGTTTTTAACAGCTTTGAAGTCCAGTTCATATTTTCTTTTGCAATTTTCCTTTTTTTTTTTCCCCTGCGGGCTCCATTGTGAAGGCCTGGAAGCAAACAAATATTATCCACAATGTTTCATTTTATTTCGAATTAGTCCAAAAGCCTTCATGCTTCAATAGCCACAAACTGGCACGTTCAATAAATAAATAATAAAAAAGGGGAAAAACAGTGTCTGTTTAAACCCCACCTCCCTTCAAAAAATCCAAAACCAAACAAAAAAAAGCCTACCAACAAGAAAAACACCCAGCCCCCCAACCCCCCTGACAGATGGAGGTGGGCTAAAGGTGGGCTAGGATTGGGATACTCCAGCTGCATTCAGAATTCTCTGCCGCCTTGGAGAAGTGTCTGCAATGGACGTGTTCAGCAGAGATTTGTGCTTTGGAAGACTGGCCAAATGAACACACTATGATTTTTGTCCCCCAATTTCACTTTTAAAAAAGGACCTATAAACTTTATAGCTTTATCCAGCATTTAATGAGCTTGGCCAGAACAATAAACAGGGGCTTATGAGACACCAGGAATTAACCCTGTTTTCCTTATTTTGATCCTTTTCTTCCTGTGTTACTACTTAGAAGGAGCAATACTCAGTGGCAAGAGAGAATCACGTATAAACTGCAAGGTTTAAAGTAGCTGCAGTAGACAGCTATTTATTAATCAAGTATTAGTTATGGTAGTTAAGCATTTAGGGGTAATAAAACGTAAATGTGCTTTCAGCACAAGTTGTGATTCTTGGGGAAAAAAAATTCTTTAAGAAAAATTGTTGCAGTAAGGTTATGGCTAATATTAATTCCTGAATTTACTTGCTGCACCAGACACTACTTATACTAAACAGTAACTTAAGGAATTGCTCTTATTAACATATACAGCAGAACTTAAATTGTCTGGTCTTCTGCAAGGTAAAACGTGAAGTCTTTCCTGGAAAAGCCTCATTTTCGCCTCCTTGCTAGTGCATCTGTTTTAAAAGGTGGGAGACAAGTTGACACTGTTCTTCATCTAGAGGATATATGAGCAGAGGACATAGTTTGCTGGGCTCTAAAAATTGCTCTGCTGTGAAATAGGAAGTCAGACCATAGACGTGGCCCTTTGGGTCAGGATTTGGTGTCTGTCCTTCTGCGGGAGCGGTCTCTGACACTGGCAGGCTTTATGGATGTAGGTAATGGTTTGCAAAATACCGATGTAGGTGAGCTATTCCTCATCTGTTCTCCCATTAATCTTTCTTGCATGCTTAATGCCATGTTGGTGTTGTAAATGCATTTAGTGAAAACAAAAACGTCATTATATTTTTGTAGGTAAACTTAAGTAAATAAAATTTAATTAGGAAATACTGTAAATAGAAATATCAGGCATGGTAGACAGGTGTCAGGCACTTTTGTGAAAAGCAGAAACTGAGCAAAAGCGATCTCGGCTGGTGAAGTAGGAATAGGCATTTAGGAACGCAGAGTCTCTTGGCTGTCTGTGCTGGAGAACATGCAAAGCAGCTGCTTCCCCCCCTGCCAGATGATAAATTTTTTGCTGAAGCAATGTGTTGTTATGAGAACTTTGTATCCAAAAGACTTGGAAACAGTGGAGAGAGCTGTGTGTCCATAACTGTTGCCCACCCTATACACACCCCAGGAAGGGTGGGCGAAGTCCTTACGGTGGTGCCAGGCTGTGCTGGTGGGGTCACAAAAGGGGACCAAGGTGCTGAGACTGGGAATGGTAGAGCAGCTGTGCTGGATTGGGCCTTTTTGGGATCCCGTGGCAGAAAAATGGCCACGATTGGCAACTACACCTCTGCTTGTGAAGGACTACTATGTGAGAAATTCCACCAGCCACAGAAATGGTGGAAGCAAACCTCCAAGGTGGGGATGCTGAAACCCCAACATTGCTGCCGAGTGCCTGCCTCCTCTTGCTGGCTGGGGTTGCTCTTTCCGTGTATCAGAACATTGGAGACATTAAAGAGATTTTATGGGCTAATCTATACTTTTGATTGGCTTTAATGGTCTTTGCAGTCTGTTATTTATACAGGGCATTATTACACAGCAAGCTTTGTAATGCATTAGGTCATTAGCGCATTCGCTTTACAGCTTGTTGGTTTTGCTGCTGAGCTAACCCGTCGTGGGTGTTCCTGGATATGTGCCTTGCTTCTAGATGAGTCCCCTTTACTGATAAAGGTAAAAAAAATAGTAATAAAATGAGAAGTCTAAAATGGCTCAGTAAGTGAGGGAATGGTGGCTGTCTGATGCAGCTCTTTCCTTGGGACCTGCGAGGATGGGATCTCATTTGTCCCAATCCTGGTGAGGTTGGACCTTTACTGCCTTGTTCCTGGAGAGGATCTATTCCCTTGCGATGGTTAACAGGACCAGACAAAAGGAATTCTTCAGTTTTACGTCTAACTCCTAGATAATGTAATGTAAAAACCCTCAGGTGATTCATTTTATATGAAGCTTTGTAGCTTTATGTGGTTTTTTTTCTGCACTTTCCCTGTAATTCCAAGGATGGGAGAAAGGGGAGTAAGTGTGCAACACAGCTTTCTATGGGCAGGCTTCGCAAGGTGGGTCGTAACTCATCAGATCTTGATGGAGGTGGTTTCTATGGCAGGGAACCCTACAGCTGTGAGGTAATGGGTGTGCTTCAGGAGAAAGCTGCAGAAGGAACGTTGAACTCTCCTTTGCATCCTCCCTGGGTTGTGACTGCTTTTTCCTCAGCTTTGCTCTTTGGAACTGCTCCTGTGCATTTCCCTTTGCTACCGTGTACCACTGGCTTGGGACTTGTCCTGTTAATGGATGTAGCAAAAATTGTCTGAATTATGTTTTGTCATTAACTCTAAATTTCTTTTTTTAATAAGAAAGGTACAGTTCAGAGGCTCCTGCTTTGATTTGTGCTGCAGAAATTGTTCTCCCACCACAAAGCGTGGGTTTTTAACACCAAAATAAACAAAACCACCAGATGTGAGAAGGTCCTCGTTAATGACTAATGTAAAAGCTTGAGTAATTTGAGGCATTTCAGCTGCAAAATGTTTTAGCAGGGCAGACAGGGCTGAGTGACTGAAAAGTGGAGCTTTTTATGCCAAAGGAAAGTATGTAAGCGCAAATACATAGCACTTCTGCAAGCTGACTCATTAAACGCCCTTGAAAGTATTGAGGCAGATAAATTTTGGACATGAACCCCGAGTGACCAGATGTTCAACACCAGAACTTGGTTTCATGGGTTCTGGGCTGCTGGTGAGCGCTGGGGAGAGCTGGTGTCTCTGTGGGGCTCAGGTTGGCAGCAGGGTCCTGGGTGTCAGCGAGGGGTGCATCTCCCCTCCCTACCCTGGCTGCCGATGCTGAGCCCGGGTGCTTTCTAAACCAAGTGAGGGTTGTGCAATTTCTCTTGTTTCCTCTCTAATCTCTAATAATCCCTGAATCTGCTGACCGCTGCCAGCAGGCGCAAGGCAGTGCTGGGGCTCCGCTTGGGCCATTGGGAGAGTTTTCATATAGTCAAATTAATTTCTGATGAGTTCCTGACTTAGGGATGATCTCGTGTGCTTTAGCTCTGATTTCTGCTCCTGGCCCTTGACAGGATTTCTGCATTTGCAAGGGCTTTGCTCAGTCTGAGGAAGCAGCAGATGGTTTGAGAGAGGCTGTCTCGGTGACAAACAGTTGGCAAAAAGGGATGCTTTTTGTGTCCCCTCCTGCGGTGGGGGTCTGACAGCACCTCCTGCTCCGTAGAGGCGTCAAAAATCTCTGAGTGTTTTGAAATCACATGGAGAGCCCAAAAAACCTCATAAATGTAAATCGTAGAATCATTTAGGTTGGAAAAGGTCTTTACAATCATTGGGTCCTACCATAAACCTAACACTGACATGTCCACCACTAAAGCACGTCCCTCAGCACCACGTCTACACCTCTTTCAAATACCTGCTGCATCAGGTTTCTATTTTTCCCTGTCTTGTAAATTAGCACCAGATGAATCTTCTGTCAATGACTGGAACCAGTCAGAAGCTGAAAATTTTCTTTTGGTTGGAAATTCTGCCGTTTCAAGGCTTTTCACTTAGAATTGGAACGAAAAGATAAAATTATGCAAAGAAAGAACATTCTAAAGAAAAGTGTGTGAATTATTCACAACTCTTTTATTATTTCAATAAAATTATTGCCTTCCTATAATTCTGAAGTATTAATATGATGAAATATTTTATTTCGATTACTTGAAAACATATTAGAATAGATTAAACGTATAGAAGTGGAACAAAGATAATATTTCAGTGTGATATAAAATTTGACATGAAATTTATTGAAATAAGAGGTAAAATAGAAGCTTTTGCAATTCAGTTCACAGTGAGAATTGTCCATGTTTGTCTTCAGCTTTTGTCTGTTTGTCCAGGGTGGCTGTATTGCTGCTGATGGTTTCAGTTTTACAGGCATGGGTCTTCTCAAGGATCACAACTCCATCACAGCGGGGTCAGCAGCCGAGGTGAGGTGCTCACGGCGCCTGACTCGACCTGTATGAAATGGGGCTGGAAACCAATATCTGAGGAGATGTCCATTCCCATGGCCAGTCTGACTAGCTGCTGTATTACGACCCTGAATAATCTGATTTCATCCATCTGCAGTTCAAAAAAAGCTGGGATGTTCTTCTGTGTGTTCAGTCTGTTTCTCTGCAAGCCCGAAACCTTGCAGGAATTTTGTAAGTGGATTCCGGGATTGTGCTGTTAGCTGTGTGCTGCTTCTCCGCGGGATCCCAGGGGTGGCTGTTGCAGTATTTGATAGTAATTCCCAGTATTCGAGGAATCTGTGGAAGTGATGGTGGCGGAGTTGTGCCGTGGTGTGTGGTGCCACAATTTATGAAGTACTTTTGAAAATAAGTGAGGTTTATGCAAGTTCTCTTGTTTCTTCCCCTCTCTCTAATAACCCTTGAATCTGCTGACCACTCTCGACCTGACTTGGGAGAGACAGAGGTGGAAAACATCCAGTCCCCACGGGCTGAGTGAATAACTGGGTAGCGGAGAGAGAGGATGAGGAGGCAGGGGATGTGCAGCTACGTGGGTATCGTGGCCAGTACATTCTTTCCTCCTCTTTAGCACCTATTGCTTACCTCGAAGCTTTTCCTCATTTGGCACGTCAGTACGCAGAGACGCACAGCAAAACGTGGTGAGACTGCGACGCTGAGTGGTCCCACCCGGACCAGGATTAGATGGGGGGTAGCAAAACTCTCTGCCTTTATTTCCCCACTTTCCACTTTGGAATCGCAGGAGAAAAGTCCCTGCCTTCTGGCAGGTGAACGTCTTCTGGCACAGGGGTCTTCAGCAGTTTGGCAGGGATTGTCTGGATGTGTCGTGTCTGCGGTTGGTCCCCCTCTACTCTGGCTTCCTCTGATGGAGAGCTGTGGTGGGAGTGCCTTGGCGAGCAGCTCGCCTTGAGCAGCAAACAAACCTCTGAGAGCAGAGGGGCTGCTTTGGCGGCGCCGGGCAATGGGCTGTGCAAACGTCCCTGGCTGTTGGCACGCGGGGGATGCAAACCGAACTCCGTGGGAGAAGGGAGGTTTGTGCAGGGGAGATGGCAGGGCCGAGCCACGGACCTGCTGCCATGCGCTGACGGCCACCCGTGCAGCACATCAGCACCTTGTGCAACGGCAAACACTTCCACCTTTCTGAGAATATAACCCCACGTGCTCAAAAATCAGCAGAATTCACAGACGGAGTTATTCTGGTGAAATAAGTAGCTCGTTGACCATGTGTTATATCTCTGGTGACCAACTCGTGGGCAGAGCACACCCATCAGTGTTACTGCTGTTGCACACTCATAGGGTAAACGGGTTTTCTCATTTTCTTCTGTTTGTCTGCTCCTGTCTGTCTCCTGTCCCCGAAGGGTGGGAGCTGGCAAAGGCTGACCCTGGCCTCGGCAGCCTTGCCTGCAGCTGTCCCAGCCTGCAAGGCCACCGTTGTCCCCGGGGGTAACTCCCCTCTTGCCTGCTCTTTCGCCTGCTTGGGGGGAAACATCTCATGGCAGAGTAGAGCACAGCGGAGGAAAGACCTAGCCAGCACCTTTGAAAGCAGCTGTGGTGCGAGAAGGTGACTTTGGGATGTTATTGAAGGAAGGAAGCAGGAGTGATGGGAATCCTGCGGAGAGGACGTGCGGTGTGTTCTGCAGTGGATGGTGGGTGGTCACATCCTCCTGGAGGGGTGCTGGGGGATGTCTCGGTCCTGGCCAACGTGGGAAGGAGTTGCACTCGCGCAGCTCTCTGCTTATCTCAGTTTCTTATGTGTCTCATGTGGTGCAATGATCAGAAGTGGGGTGATGTGCAGTTGTATCCCTTGCTGGTGGTCATTCTTTTGGTTCCTGTGTGTTAAATGTGTTGAACTCACCACATCGCATTGGGGTGTACCTGTACTCCTCCGAGGCTGGGTCCCAGGTATGGTTCCTCTCCTTTGAAGCAGGGACTGCCCCATGGCTGCCTCCCAAATGTTTTATTCAGTGCATATATAGAGCAATGCCAGGACAAATGGGAAAGCTTTAACTCCTCAGTCTTGTTTTCAGTCTATGCTGAGAGGAACAAAAACTTTGATGGGAACATGAGATCGTAGGAACCTGCCCCGTGCTCACAGTGCGGCTCTCCCGTCCCGCTGACCCTGAGCACTGGGGTGTTAATGTTGCTTTCTCTTTGGAGCACACAAAAGCGGAGCAGCTTGAATTTGAGGCCAGGACTGCCTGTTGCTTGGGCTGTGACACGCTGGGGTTTACGGTCTTGCTCTGAATCTTAATATCCTGCAGTCCAGGGAAGAGCTCAGTATGGATGGTGAAAGTGGAGGGAAGGAGCCGCTCTTGCTGCCTTGAAAATTTATCCTTTCTGGTAGCATTTCCATTGGAATAAATAAGCTTCAAAGAAACCAAAGAAGCTTTCTCCCTCCTCTGTGTCTCCTTGTAGATAATGGTGGTAGTTGTGGGATCCTTTTGACAGCTCTGCTTGCCTTTGAACACCTGGCAAACGGAGGCAAAGCGTTCTTAATGGACAGCTGTTGGCGGTGGCATCCAGTGCCTGAGAGCTCCAGGTTTCCTTGGCCTTCAGGCCCTTGATGAATGCTCATTCCTTGCTTCAGGACTCTGTCTGAGGATGGAAACAGTGGAAAAATATACAGAATTTGCTTTTGAGGCAAGAATCTTCTGGGCTGATGGTATTTCCCCCGTGCCACATACTAAATGTGGTCTGTGTTGGGTGGCATCTGAAGGGATGCTGTTGATACCACACAGACTTCCTGACGTGGTGCATGTTCCCAGTAGGGTGTGATTGGTGCAATGGGCCCGTGCCAGCTGAATGTCTGAGAGACACACGCGTTGTCTTTGTTGCTGAAGTGGAATAAGAAATAAATCTTGTCCTGGTATTCTAAAACAAAATAACAACATCCAGGGATTTCGTGATGTCTCCTTAGAGAGGTGTTCTACCTTTGTGCCAAATGGAAAGCAGATCTAACGGCTGTCTGGCCTGGCGGGCTGGTACCTGCAGCGGAGGAGGATGCTGGGTGTCTGTGCTGAGCCCGTTAAGGGGTGACTCCATCCTGCTGGGATATGCCTGGGCTCTTCCCTGCGTAAACCCCTTCCCAGGGGCAGCTCCTGCGCAGAGGTACTGTCTGTTTGCAAAAAAAAATACGGTATATTAAGGAAACGCTTGTTGTAGCTGAAGCCATCTCCGTGGCAGCTGGACACTGCTCCAGCAGCCGCCTGGACCCCCTCCCCGCCAGCAGCGAGGGGCTCAGCACTGGTGCTTGCCCGTACGGCGGAGACCCGGGGGCAGGCAGGCAGGCACAGCTTCTCTGCTTGGGGACAAAGTGGGGAGGGGAGATGGCTGCCACTTGACTGGCGTCTAAAGCCTCAGAAAAACCGGATGATTTAAGGAATCTTGTGGCAGGCACTTGGCTCAGCTAGTCCTGGGTTTGTTGTTCTGTCAGTAAACCTCTTGCCTGGGCTCCCTAATTCTGGCTAAGATGGACAAATCCAGAACACCAGAGCTATTGTGAGTGTAGTGCTGTTAGGCATCTCTCCAGGACGAATAACGGGGTGATGGGGTCCTTGCCCCACTTCCTCTGGGGCACGGGTGCAGGGGGCAGCAAGAAGGCAGCCCCAGCTCCCATGCACTGCAGAAAGCTATTTACACCCGCTTTTGCCAAGGCCTGTGATGCACTGATAATGAAATATTAACAAGGTGCCTGTCGAGTTCTGCACATTTCTTTATTTAGGTCTTTGGTAACAGAGGCTACGTGTCCTCACGCTTGCTGTGCCAGTGTTAGTCGGGAGGATGCTGTGGTGGGATTGCTGCTGTGGTCTTAAGCTGCTCTGCAGAGGGATGGTTGGACTACGTGCTGTCTGTGCTAGGGATCTTGCTGGCCTTGCAGGGATAAAAGATATGTGGAGCTCATGGAGGTGTTGCAGGAGTTCTGCACTGGTGTGTGTCCATCCACCCGGCCGCGCTCCCGGATCCCCGCAGAGGGTGGCATGGCTGGAACAGGGCGATGCTACGTCCAGCTGTGCAACGCTGAGGAGCCTTGCTTCTCGTCTGTGATGGTAACGGTAAACCATCAGCAAAACAAGAAAGATTTTTAAGGTCTACATTTATTTGTGGAAAAAAAAAACACACAACCAACCAACCAAACAAAAAAAAAACCAAAAACTTGTGAGGAAAAAAAAAAAGAGGTTTGTAAAGCGCTCCGTGCTGCCTGAGATGGATGCTGGTGCTCGTACACGAGATTATTTTACTTCTGCACCACTTGGGAGAGCTGCTGTGATTTGCTGTTCTCCTGGCTCCTGGGGAATCTGCAAGGATTCTTGGCTGCTTTGCAGTCCCAAATGAGATTTTTCTGCATCCTTAATGTATTGAACTTACTGTAATATAAAGAACACTATGACACCCAGGAGGTTTCGTATCAGATTTTATATGAATAGCATTATGGCCAAGTTCAACTTTTGATAAGGAGCTGCAACCCCCTGCTCTTGGCTCTGTCAGTGTTTGGTTTTTATTGTTTTTGTAATGAAGAGAAATAGGTTGATACAAATGCACATTGAACATGATCACGAGCAGGAAAAATATTGCGCTGTATCTCAAGTTTTGCTCAAGATGGAGTTTTCTGGTCTGAACATGGATGTGTTCAGGTTTTGGTTCCTGAATAGGGCCCAGATAGGAAGGGAGCGAAGCCTGAGGGCTGACTGATCGTAGATCCAGGACCCAACACTTCCAGCTGGGCTGGGGTGCAGTTTGCAACTGCATGAAGCAAAGGATGGGCATCGCTGCTGTTCATGGTTCCTACCAATGCTTTGTGGACAGAGGGTGGAGCCGAGTCAGAAATCTTTAGCAAGGTTCTGTCTGTACTATTCGCAGTAATGAATTTCCAGTAGCTGGTTGTTTCTAGAAAACTTCCCTCATCTTTGTTATCAACAGTGATCACACAGAGTCCATGAAACATTTGTATTTTTTATTTTAGATGTAGGGAAATTAACATGAAATCTTGAACAGGATCGTGTCTCGTGTAGGGGGAAATGACATTAAGACAGAAACTGGTGTTGCTTAGAAAAAGAAAAAAATCATTAACAGGGCTGAACCAGTACCTATCAAGACAACCTGAAAGGAGGCAGCAGGAGGAGAAGCCCTGCTTAGCATACAGCTAATGACTTGGCCAAATTGCTCTGAATTGCCACGTGTGTGACTGAGAGCAGAATAAAGCCCAGATGTAATCTGCTCAATTCAGGCCAGAAAGGTTGCAGGATGCTTTCTTCAGAACGAAGCTTTCATCTCTGGTTTGTTTTATTTTTTTCTCGGCAGCTTTGATGTTAGATTGCGAGCCCGAGCAGCGATGAGCAGAGCCTGCCCGTGCCGGGGCATCAACCTGGGTGGTCGGAGCCCCCTCCCCACCGGGCTGGCAAAGAAAAGCTTGCCTTATTTATTTATTTTGTTTTTTTTGTTCAGATTCTTCATTTTTAATGGAAATGAGCTGAAATCTGCTGAGATAATTTTGTGCTTGGCTATTGATTAAGCCCATCCTGTTCCTCAGCAGGCGCTTGTTGTCCAAATGCTCCTTTTCTTTTCTCCGTGCTGATTAAAATGGTGGAAATGTAATCCGTGCCCTGATCAGAAAAGAAAGGGCACTTCTTTATCTGGCCATCGATTCGAGACACAGCGCTCTTGTCCAGCTGTGCCCTTCTTCTAAGAGCTGCTGGTGGGTGCCTGGGGTGGGCATCTCAGGCGGATGCGGAGCCTCTGTAGCAGCTGAGCGATGGTTTGGGTTGATTTGTTGCTAATGAGCATGTCTGGGTTGATTGAAAGGGGCGTTAATACTGGAAAGAGGTGCTGTGATGCTGAGCGGTGCGTGCAGAGAGGTTGCATGGATCACTGCTGTGCTGTCCCAGAGGGAAGTTAGTCTTGTATTGAAATATAAAATATATAATTTATAATATATGTCTTATTATAATAATATATGTGACATTTCCAAAACAAACTGTTTCTTTCTTTGGCACCAAAAGTACGATTTGAGAGTAAAGTCAGTCAGTATATGGATCTTTCTTTTAAATCAGAGGAACTAAAAGAGACATTCCGACTGCAAACAACATTTTTGTTTGTTCTTTGACAGAAAAGAAATCTGGTAGATCATCGTGAGGATGACAAGTAAATATTTTTTCAATCACATCAGGGTTTTCCTGCCTGAAAGCCCACTTGTTCCACAGGTCCACTTGTTTCCTGAGTGTGCAGGGAAGGGTGCTGCAGCCAGAGGGAGGTGGAAAGGATGGAAAAGGAATGGGCTCATCCTTTTCTGGGATACAGCAGTGGAGCCGGGAGGCCCTTGTGACTTAACAGGGCCGCTTTCAAATTCTGTCACATTAATTTTCTCCCTGTTGTTAAAGTGACAACCTCTGGCGATGGGATTGACTTGAAAGGCAATAAACAAGGAAAGTGCACGTTGTGTTGCCAGTGTATTTATTTCATCGCTTGAGACACGAGCTCGTTTTCTGCCGTTGACTGGAGAGGAGTCTCCGCGCGTGTGTGCGGGCAGCTGGTGCTGGGAAGAGCAGCTCCTCGCCCCTGCAGAGGACGGAGGACAACCGAGGGACTGGCTCGCTGGCATCTTGGCTGGAGACCGTGCTTGGCCCCTCGGCAGCCCGGGAAACGTGCAGCTCCCCGCAACGGGGTCCTGCACCGGCGAGGGCAGGAGGCGTCTGAGTCAGACTACGGCTACTTATTGTATGGACCATTTATCCTAAGTTTCTGACCTTAAATTACTGACTACTCTATGACTGACGGCTTACGTTTTTATTGCAAGTTGTTGTCTGAAAATCTCCTTTTCGGAGAGAGAATCACACCCCGGCGCAGGGTGGTTTTTTGCACTGTTGTCCCACTGAATTATCATTCATGAAAGAGATTGGAGACGGTTTTCAGGCTGAAATTTCAAAGTCCCTGAATTAGAGTAGAGGTTAAAAAGTATTTCTTGTAATACACGTTTAGTTTCACTGGAGAGCCGATTTCCTTCAGGTTTAATCAAGGTCGTTAGAACTACACCGGGGCCGAATTTATTCATAATTTCTGTCTGGCAGCAGAAGTCGCTGCGAGGTTCTTCACGCAGATGTGCAGCGTGTGCTGAGTGTCTGGGCTGACGTGTCACGGAGGTTAACTGATTTATTGCAGTTTAATAAAGAAGTAACTTTCTGTACGGCCCTGGGACGCTGTGGCTCTGGACTGTAGCTGTGTTGTAGAGAAGGTGACTGTATTTTGGTACCAATCAATCTGTTAGTAGATTTATTTTTTTTTTAACACCCCCCCAATTTCCTTCTCCCCCTGGACTGAGTTGCCATTTTTTTCACGTTTCATTACTGTAGTGCATTGATGCACAGTGTTTCTGTGCTGGATCCTGATCGAACTTATACTTCAAAAATGTCTATAAATGAAATGCTTGGCTGTCTGTGAGGGCACACCTCCGCTGAACTTCATGGGTACAGGAGAGATGCTGCTCACTAAAGAGTAATGAAGAAATTGTAATTTCACGAGCAGCTGAATCAGTTCCACCCGTTTAACTCATGAACTGATTCTCTCTTCTGTTCTTTGGGGAAGATTCTTTTATTGACTGAACAATTGGGATGCAGTGATACTGAAACGGGGGTGAATCTCATGCTCCCCCCTTTGATGTTCAGGCAGCCAGATGACAACTTCAAGTGCTCCTGAAACCAATACTCTTCCAAGCTACATTCAGAGCTGATGATTAAGCTTCCTTTAACTTTTTAATCTTGAACTGATATTGAGAAGTCTTTAAAAAGATATTAGAGTAAAACAACCGACTTTCTAATCAATCTCAAAAAATTATAATATATTGGAAACTTATTATTAATAATGGACTATTATTCTTTACGTATCACGCCTTACTATCTATCTATATTAGTTACTTTTAAAAGGAATCAGGTGATAAATTATTCCATTAAAACAGAACGAAGAGACTTAAGCTCTTTAATAGGTAAAATTACAAAGAGTATTTTCACAGTGACTTAATGGCTTTGCCACGCGCATTACATGCTGTTGGCTTCCTGGGTGCTGAGTGCTGTGGAGGCCATGGTCCTTCATCCAGGGGATGGGCAGGCATCTAAACCCCGTGGCGTGGCAGAGGGGCGAGCAACGTGAAGGCCACCTCTGCTTGCTGCAGCGGGTGCGTGCCATGCAGGTTTGGTTTTGTTTCTCAACTTGCTGGTGATGGAATGCAAGATCTAAAAGTGTTTTTTTGGCTTGGGCTGCCATCAGCTTCCGTCGGGTCTCTGCTGCGTTCAGTGAATCCATGCAGACTGCGAGTTACGGGAACTTCTCTGCTTGCCCTTATGTAGGAGCTGATAAAAGGAAAAGAAAGCAGCAGCCCTTTCCTCAAGCTCTTCTGAGGCTGTGGAGAAAACACACAGGAGAATTTGGGTGAAGAATTGTCAGGACATTTGCATTCCAGTTTTGCTCCGTAATTTGCCCATCTCTTGTTTCGCTTTCTATCACTTTGGGGTGCGTTTTGCAAAACTGACGGAAGCAGTCTGCTCCTGCGCGGTTTGTGTCTGTGGGCACCTTTCCCTGACAGCTGTGGATTTATTACACCGGTTCCTTAATGCACTTATTTTTTCCCCTCCAGCATGCCATGCAAGTGTCTGTCCTCAAGGTCCCTTGGGTACGTGCCAGGCTTGGGGAGATGAAAGCAGAGAGATGAGCACATACGTGTTTGCGTTCGTAACGGGTAGGGAAAAAGGCTGCGAAATGGCACTTATTTTCCCGTGGGCTGATAAAAGGCAGTTTTTGTGAGTTTGGGGAAGAATCACTTTCAGCTTTTGGAGTAAGTTCAAACCAAGGTGGAAGACCTGGACTGGGCATCCTGCTGGGGACGTGGGCTTTGTGGGGCTGTTTGAACACGCTGGGCACTCCAGGGCTGATAGGGTCGTAATATTGGCATTGTGGTGTGCAGGCTGAAGTTCATCCACCTCGTCTGTTTTTACAAATTCTTGCTGTTAGGATGGCACCTGAAAGATTGGATTGGCATCGCGTGGCACTGGGCAAACCCCGGTGTGTCGGGAGGTGCTGCAGAAGAGCTGCCAGGTGCCGAGGGAGAATTCGGAAACTCAGAGGACTGGAGAGAGAAAATCAAACAAACGAGCAAAATGGGATTTGTCTATTTGAATGTTTTAGCGGCGCGGTGCACGTATAAGGGAAAAATCAATTTACTGAAATCCTAAATAAATAACTGATAAAATAATGCATTCATCTTGAATTGAAAACAAAAAAGAAAATAGTAAATAAATGATTGTCTGAATAGGTAAACGTGTTAAAAGCAGCAGCAGCGGAGTTGGAGGGCTAAAGGCACTACATTTTCATATAAAACAATATATAAAAGCTGCATAAATTGAGGATAAAGGCCTACTGGTAAGAGGCCTTTGTTTACTGATGCTTTAAAAAGCTAATTTTTCTCCTCATTTTGATTTAAAATAATCTAAAATAGTGGGGAGGGATTTGCTGGGAAGAAGCACAGTGTGCAGCCTAATCTTCCATCCCACAGACTTACCAACATTATCATAAAAATGCTAGAGGTTTGCTTGGTTTTGAACTCATTTTTGTGGAAGTCTTGAAAGATGAGCCCAAGTGCATTAGTAATGGAGCTGGGGTAATTTTCATGTGTATAGGGAAACAGGCAGTCTGTCTGAATTTTGTGTTTTCATTGTCTTTAACAGCCTTTATAATGCCCCACTGGCAATAGCAAACCCTTTGTGTGGGTTTGGTTTGGGTGGGTAGGGATTTCCCAGTGCACTGCGTCATCCCAGTTCCAGCTGGCCCTGTTTTCAACTTCACTATTGATGGCTGGAAAATTTCCTTCTGGATTTTGTGGGGAGTAAACTGGGAATAAATGACAGCACAGCCTTTATTAGTATGATGCTCTGCATGGAGTGATCCCTTCTGATTCCCAGATGCAGTATCAGATTGATTCAGCTGTGTTAGTCGTCACTGGCAGTAGTAAATCGTCAATTTGGGGCATGTCGATGGATTTACCTGCTGCCACTGCTGAATAACACAGCATGGTGCCTCAGCTGAGGATGCGATCGCCTTGGGTTAAGCTGGAGATCTCCAGCCGCATCCTGAATCCCAAGGATGCCGCAGCTGCGAGAACCCGGGGTTCTCCCAGCGCTCACCGGTGCACGTGTACCCAGTTATCCGTGCCAAGGTTTCCGCAGCCGCAACATCATTGTAGGTGGTACCCAGGCTGGTAGGTTAAAGCACGACCTGTTATGCCTCCCACTGCTGTCCTCCGATGCAGCGCGGGTGTGTAGATGGGCTTGGGCTGCACTTGGACCTTGTACCAATAAAGCTACAGCTGGTGGATGAAACTCTTAATACGGATAAAGCTAACCTGCCATTGGAGTGGTTTATTCCACTACTGTTATTGCTCACTGCAGTACCTGAGTGCGAACAGATTTGGAGATGTGGCAGGGAATAAACTCATTTCTCTTCTTTTGTCACCAATTAAATGCGCTGTTATATATCTTGTGGCTAAGCTAGTTGTGTTTTTCACTGCAATGCTTTTTCATGGGTAAAAGAAGGAAAATAGTAAAAGAAAGTAAGTGAATTTCCTGGGACAAAATACTGGTACAGTGGTGGTTCTCAGTGTTACCCTAGCCTTAAATATCAGAGTAGTGCTAGTAGTTGGGGAAGGTTAAATGTGGCAGTTATTTTGGGTTGTGGCTGTGCAGATGGGACAGAGCAGTTGCCTTTCTCTCCCTCTCTGAAGTGGAGGTCCCCAAATCCAGCTCACTGGGGCGTCACCACCGACAGGGGTGCTGGTTTAGTGCTGCAGCTGGTGTTTTGGTATTTGGCTGCATGCACTTGTGGCTTAGCTACCATTTTATTAGTGGTAAACACATTCAATCTACTTAATTTCTTTTCATTTTTGTTTGATGCAGCTGCATCATGGGATTGTATGTACCCATATCTGGTTTTTAAGGGTTGCTGTGCATGTGAGAAGTTGGAGTAAGGTGGCCCACAGACCTCCTTGTGCAGGAAAAGCAGGCCTTTTGCTATCGCCTCCTTTACCCCACCTGTAAATGTGTTTTGTTGCTCCATCCTGTGTTCCTCTGCATCCCTGAGAGGGTACAGTGGTCATGGGGTGCTTCAGAGCAGGAGGATGGAGATGGTGTTCGCAGCCTCTGCTTGCGTGCATGCCAGTGCCACCAGTGCTGTGCTCCGTGCTCCCATCTGGGCTGCCAGATCCCTTTGGGCTTGGGTGAGTGGAAAGCAGACCCCTCTCACCCGTGGGGTATTGCTGAGCTCTGTGACAAAACCACAGCGCTTCCAGACTCCCCTTTCCTGCTCACCCGTAGCGCTGGGTACAGAGGTACCTGTTAGAATGCCTTCGTTTCCTTTAGAACTGGCTTTATTAAATTATAACCCAGGAACGGATATGAACGCTTCAAAGAAAGAATCTCGAGCAAATGCCTGGTTTTGGGGTTTTGTACAAACTACCTAGAAGAGCAAATTAATGCTGATATGGGATGGAAAGTAACAGATTACGTAGTTCACAGTTACAAACTCACTCAGTACTAAAGCAGTAACTAAAAGCTGTAAAATATGTGAATTGGTACATGTTTAAGAGTTAGTGTTCTACGACCTAACTTGCTTTTGAACCACATTTCCAAGCCCAGTTTTCAGAGCACAGTACTTAGTCGCAGAGGTTGGAAGCCTAGAAAGTTTATTTTGTACTGCAAATGGAGGGGGAGGCTGGAGCTTCCGAGTTGTCAGATGTGCTGCTTGTTATTAGGACAAAACCTGTTGCATTAAATCTTCCTGAGGCCACAGTTTCCAGTTAAATAGGGCATTGCACAAGAGCCATAGACTGGCTAATCCTACATCTTTTTAACTGGGGAGTCTGGCAAGATGAGGGGAATGCCAAGTGGAGTCTATGCCCGGACAGTGACGCTGGTAAGGAAGCTGTCCTGGAGAGCAGTCCAGGGGGAGTGATGGCAGATGTAGTCTAAAGTAAATGTGATTTTTTTTTTTTTTTTTTTTATATAGCTGAGTTCATTTCAGCACTGTGTAATACTTGCCTTCTCTAAACCCCATATTCAGCAGTACAGGAAAGCCTACATTTCCACCTATTTTTCTAGATAAAGCAGAATCTCTTTTTCTTGTTTGGCTTTTAACAATACCTGTGTGTTGCAGTGGATTTCATCCTCTAGAACAATAAATATCTCACAGGACAGGTGGAATTTTAGGACCTTGTTTTGCTGCTGCTGCATGTTTGAAAATTCTATTGAAATTAATGGCGATTGCAGTCTTGTAACCGTGTTAGGAGAGAACCCTGTGACCTTATAAATGCAGGCAATATTGTGAAGCAGCTAGCTGCCTTCAAGTGGTGAAGAGCAAACAAAACTGCACTTTATATTAGGCATCACTCATTTGTCCTTTCTCTTCTTCTATTGCACTCCAGGTCCTGATCCTATTAGCCGCTGTGTCCTTTTGTAATTTATAAAAGTAATACTTCACGCTGGGAGCTGGGAGGCGATTTCCTGCATCGCCTCCATCAGCATCACTCTCTTAACAGAGCCAGTGTCCGCAAACAGTCACGCTGGTGCAAGCTCCTGCAGTTCCAGTGCATGCCAGAGACTCTGTTTTATTTGCTGGCTTGGATATAAATCTGTTTTCAGTGGCCTGCCTCTCTTTCTCCAGCCCTGCAGAGGCAAGCTGATGATATTTGAGGAAGGAGGAAATGCTGGGGGTGGGCAGAGGGCAGGAAACTGGATAAATGGTCATGTAATTTATCTCTGATTCTTCCCAGGTATTCTCCTCTCACCAGTTGCCATGGTTAATTGAGTTTTTGCCCAAATATGACTTGCCCTTCTAACTCCCATGTGCATAATTTTCAGAATGAACGTGTAACTTCATTCCCTGTAGTCTCCAATGTGTGTTTGAGATCAAAGGTGCTAGGGCAGGATGGTGAGCATCGCAGAGTTTCCTGCATCCCATCAGAGGCCGTGCATTTTGATGTATAGAATCATTTATGCTGGAAAAGACCTTGAAGATCATTGAGTCCAACCATTTCAGAAAATTCAGAGGTTTCCTGACACTTGTGAAAGGATCTGTCTTGATTTGTGTGTTTTGGTTTTGTTTTTTTAATTCAAGTAAGTACGTGCTTAACAGAAGACTGTGACTCATACTCTCAAGTCATTTGCTTGCTCTTGAAAACGTCTTCATGTTTTTTTCCAGAATGCAGTTTTGTAGTGTGTTCAAATTTACACAAGACTTAAAACCTTGGTGTCCTGCATTACCGATACGAGTGAAAATTTTGTGTCGCCGCAAATGGATTTGGAGATTGCATTCTCCTAGGAAGATCAAGGAGCCTACATTTTCTTCCATTAACTTCTTTAAAATGCATTTGAATATTAGTTATTTTTCCCCCAAATGCATTTTAATCCAAATGTTAGAGCACAGCATATACCTTCTGAAAACCATAAAAATGTCTGGTTGCTTTAAAAAAGATTTGAGCACCAACAGTGCTCGAGTTGTGCTCTTTTTTTGTTTCGTTTTGTTGTTTGACAGTGGGGGGAAAAAAAGGCAGCGTTCCCCCCTCACTCCTCCCCCCCACCCGTGGAGAAATCAAAGGCTGTGTGGGGTGAGCTGACCTTCCCCAGTCGGCACAGAAAGCTGGATTAGATTCCTGCGGAGGCTTCCCAACCCTGTCTTCATCACAGGCAATATTTCTGGAAAACAAAACAGTCAACATGTTTATAGCTCAGGTTCAAAGCACTTGAAAGAAGAGAAGCCAAATAGAAATTCTGATTTGTTTCCCCTCCGTGTGCCCCTTCCATCAGTGTGTGCCAACGATGGTGTTGCTGGAGTAGCTGTTCTCTTACCGGCTACCGAGAAGGGACGTTGAATCTCACTGTAGCGCTAATTACTGAAAAAGTCTTGGTGTCCTTTATCTGAATCTTCAAAGGGTGAAACTATTATTATAGAGAAATATCATATCACCTGAAATATCGCAATTGAGTGTGCAAGGCCATGGATCAGGAAGATTGCCTGAATTAACTCGACTCGGTGATGGATGGGAAGGGTAATAACTTCTCAGAAGAGCCATAGGAGGCAGGCAGCAGCTTGATGAGCAGTGATACATCATGGGTAAGGATCTAGGGAAACACAGATCCAGAAGAAAACGTCAAACCTTGATTCCTTCAAGAGGCTGTGGTCTGGGGAAGAAACTGGTGGTGAAGGTGGGGGAGATGGAGCTGCATGGAGAGCAAGTGTTTGCTGGATGCCAGGGTCAGCAGAACGCGGGTGTAGGGGCAATGTGCACCTGGAAAAGGAAGAGCTGGAGAGGGGAAGGGTTTCCCGTTCCTTGCAGATCATGCTAAAATCTCTGTCCTGGGGATAACTTATTATGAATTATGAGGCAATGATAATCCCTCTGAGAGCAAGTTCCCGGCTTTCCTCTAGCTTACCCAAAGGCAGATCAGCGATTCCACAGAAATCAGTGGAGTTTATTTTGATTTACTGAGTTTAAATGAAAGGATTATGCCAAAAGGCCCAGAGTCTTTAAGCTGCTCTACTTTATTGAAATCAATGAGACAGCATCACATTATGCCGGCTGAGGACATGGCCTGATACATTTTGTTTCTGGGATGCAAATACAAAATCCCTTAATGGGGACAGATATTTTGAGATCCTTCTCCATTTGCTCTAAGTTGTGTCTCTCTCCTAATTACTTAGTTCTAAATAGTCCAGGAAGGAAATTCAGCTGTTGATTGCTGGTTTTGGAGTAGTTTATATTAATTTTTTATTAGTTTTTTATTCATGACATTGTTTCAGACAGCTGGGATTCTGGAGATACTGTAACGCGGATTAACATTCCATAATCTGATAACAATATTTAATAGGCCAATCATTATTTGTGAAGTCATTGCTTCCTTTTTCTGTTCTTCCTTAAAATACAGCTTTATCTTATTTTATTTTTAAATCTACTGGAGTCTCAAGGTCCTTGAGACTGGTGGGTTTTTTGTTTGTTTGTTTGTTTTTTTTCTTGTAGTACCATGTATGCTTAATTAAAGCTCTCTGAAGTTGACAGGAAGCTTTTCATAGATGTTGGATGTCTCAGCAGCATGTTTGGTGTTCACCACGATGTCCAGGGCTGCTGAGCACTTGAAAGCAGAGCCTGAGCACAGGCATCCAGCCAGGTGGACCGCGCTGACCTGAGATCCAGGGAGCTTGGGGGGTGTCAAACTTGCAGACTGCAGTAAAAAATACAGGATTCTCCCTTCCTTCCCCAATTTGCATTAATGGTCATTTCATTTTCCATTGGGATGGTTCCTCTGTAAGATGGCAATGACCCTGGGGTGGCAGGGGATGAGGTGTGAAAACCTGAGTGTCCCTGTTCCCAGAAGCAAGGGAGGGTTGTGGGGTGGTCGCCCTAAGACCCCTCCAGGTTAGGAGGGAATCGTAGCCTCCTGGGGTCTCTGGTCTGTGCCTGTGGCTTTCCTGTTTCTCCTGCCTCAGTTCAAGCCGAGCATGTGCTGAAGCATTCCTGGGTGATGAATACCACAGGCACATCGCCTCTGTTCAGCGCTGATTTTTCCTGATGATGTCACTGGACTCAGAAAAATCACTTGGTTCTTTAATAACTAGGGACTGAAATGGATGGGAGGGAATAAAACAAGTCTCTTAATAAAGTGCTTATAAGTACAGGCAACACACAGAGTAAAGTCAACGGGTCCCTCCAGTGCTGCAAGCACTTGATCTTCATGTGGCGGGGTGAGAGCTCCTCTGCTTAAATGTTGAGCTGGTTCAGTGCTTCCCTCCTTGTGCACCTCCAGCAGATGCATCTTGAACAGCCAGCTCCCGAGCAGGCGGGAGGTTACAAACTCCCATCTACTGTTTGCTTTGTTTTTAATACATTAACCAGTTCACTGATACAAGGTTATCACTGAAACACAGACAATTTACCTTTCTTCCATGACTGTAAAACTGTCAGATTAATACAAATCCTGCTTCTTCCTTACATAAGATGTTTGTAATATGGAAAGCCACTGTACTATGACAACTTATATGAAAATAGCCCTGCAGATTGCACGTAGTGTGTGTGTGGGTTTGTGGTTTTTTTGTTGGTTTCTACTTGTGAAGCATTCAGAAGACCACCTAGAGCACAAAAACGCACTGCTTTTCAAGATCGCTTTAGGTGCTTTGGGATTAAGCTACTAGCGAACAGCTCGGTATAAAGAGACTTAGTTTTGGAGGGCCGCGTGTGCTGTAGGGTGGGTGGGTGGCTGTATGAAGCCTTCCCGAGAAGCTGGGCATGATGGCCCACGCCTGAGTGCACGCACCCAGCAAGTGCGTTCAGCCCAGTACGGCGCAGAAGTAGAGGAGTAACCCATGTCATCTGCTAAAAATGGAGGCTGGAGATCTGTGCTGAAGGGATTAGTTCAGTGCAAAATACACTAGTGGCTAATTCCATGTCAAGATTCCTTCTAGAAATGGACCTTGAGCAAATACCCCAAATGAACTGCCGGTGTGGTTCTGTTGGCTCACTGTCCCTCGCCACACAGACTCTGCTATTACAACGCTAAGTTCTTCCAAATCCTGGAGTATATCTGGGCTGGATATGCTGAATGCCAGATTTTTCTGTCCTGCCTGTCTCTACTTGCAAGACTACAAGTCAACACAGTTACGATAGCGTGCACCCAGCACTGCCGAGTATCAGGTCTACGTGCGATGGAGTCCCTGGAAACAACAGCAATTGCCATGGTCGTGGTGGGCTGCTTTTGTTAGCTGCTGTGGTAGGAATTGCTCCGGAAGGTGCTGCTTTGCTTTATCACATTTGAGATGTGTAAGCAGGCTGTGCAATTAAAAGACAGAAGCTACAACAGCTGTCACCAGTTCAGAGCACCAGCCTTCTGCAAAGCATTTGGAGCTTAAGAAACTAAAGTAACCTCTATCCAGGGTTTAACTTCCAAAATGAGATGAGCTTTGGGAAGGTTATGCAAGAAGAAGCAGATACGCAGCTGAGTCTGTGAGGATTAAAAAAGTAAAAAGTAAGGCCACTGCTACTATCACTTTAAGGATTTCAGACAGACCTGGCAAAATAATGGACAATAATAAGGAATGGATTACATTTAACAGAACAACATTTTATTTTCTACCATGTAAAAGGCTTTTAGATCCAAAAGATTCCTTACAGTAAAGTCCTCAACCTTAGCCTTGCCCTGATTAAGTTCTTATTTCTTAAGTTCTTATAAAATGGTCTGAAGTTAAAAATATGTTTTTAGAGATTAAATAATGAGGTTTAGATTCTTTTCCAGTTTACAGATAAAATACCATATTAAATGTAAGCAGTATTATGTTTCGTTATGCAGTTCTGGATAGCTCTCACTCAAAGAGAAATCAAAGTAGACTAAAGAAGAGATTTTTTTGAAATGTAGATTTATGACAGCATACAATGAAGTGCTGCTTCTCAGTTGCAGGTATTTTTGGCATTCTAGTTAAAAGTGTCAAAATAAATGATTAAATTTAAATTACCCAGTAGCAGCTCTGCTACCCCCATACCAATGTAATAAAGCAAATACTAAAACTGTGAGCGACAAATCCAACAGCATCCTCCTGCTGTGTCATTAACTTTCTCCCAATTGCTGAGATATTTGCAAGCCTTGCTCTGTGTCTACAATACAGAGGAGGGAAAACAAGGATGCTTTCAGGCTGAGGGCAGCAGGAGGAGACGTCGTGGGTTGCCCTTCCAGGGGAGAAGCAGGGATGCTGCCAGGTAAGGCTTTACCAAGGGCTGTGTTGTCCCAACCCAGACCCCAGCGGGTGCGAGGCAGAGCCCCCCGTCCTGCACGCTGCTTGACAGCTCTTTAACGCAATCCTCAGCAGTTTCAAAGGAAAGGGGACCTGGAACGACTCAGCGGGTATGCCTGCATTGAATTAGGAACTCTGTTCTGAATTACATGCTCGATTATACTTCTGTGCCCAAGTGGGAGCTTCGGGCAGTGGGAAGAAGTATGGGGGGCCAGCGAGTGGTAAGCCCGTCTCTGGGTCGTGCTCAGAATCAGGCCTTCATGGGCAGAGCCTGGCCAGCTGGAAACATGGAGTCCTTTGGGTTGGTTTGGTGTGTACATCCCAGGTTTGAGGAGAGGAGCCTGTGGTTTGTTCGTATTTATAGTTCTCTGAGGAGAGCAGAAAGAGCACCAGGTAAATTGCAGAGCAAGCAAAAGAAAAATAATTTGAATTTT
>Ga0181612_148873_pt1 | contig 32365 bp, 9 predicted proteins | sample HoacroProtozoa21_FD_119630 | JGI IMG/M metagenome (GOLD analysis project Ga0181612, IMG submission 119630) | Hoatzin crop microbial communities from Cojedes, Venezuel. Combined Assembly of Gp0051906, Gp0051904, Gp0051908 | reverse complement strand
TAGTTGCCGGCTGCTGGGTTGAACTATAACACGTTAAAACAATATAAAACATATACTGCTGTCCTTATCAAAAACAAATTTTGCACTCGTGTGGTTTGGCTTAAAGCACGAGACCCAACAAAGATACAGGCACGTACATGGATGTGTGTTTCTGCGGTTAGTGCTTTGATTTGGCTGAACTGTAAGAACTGCAAATCTGTTCTTTTATTCCTTAATAAAAATTCTTGAAGCTTTGCTCAGCTCCCAGACAAGGACTCTACATGCTCAACACATTCAGGCTCCATTTTTCTCTGCTAGCAAGCAAACTTTTTTAAAGTTATAGAAATGAAGCACTCAAAAATAAAGCAGGTTCTGTGCAACCATCACAGTTTCCAAGATTCCTGCTTCATTGCTGAATTGATCATAGGAGCCTTCAAGAAACCAGTTAATACCAATTAAAGAATTACCACTTGCTTGTATCCTCTGTGCAAGTCATGACCTGCCATAGGAATACTCTGAATTTACTCCATCAGTCTTGTATTAACCAAGGATCTGCACAGCAGAGTACTATTTTGCTATCTGCCAATGATCCACTTTGCTGTGTATTAGTGATCTATTGCCCTCTTTATATTCCCTATGACAGGAAGAGATCATCGTTGGTGCAAGAGTTGGTTCTGCTGTTTTTGTGCTAACGACAAGTTACCACACAGCCATGAGATCTTCCAATAGGCTGACACAGTCAAGAGCTGCACTGTTCAATTCTGGTACATGAGGAAACACAAGAAATTGTTTCATTACTTCTTTACACTATGAAGCGTCACAGCCATTACAAAAGGAATAATTCTAGCATAGCTGCTCTTATCACATCTGAAGCTAGGAACAGGCTGATGCGATACTGTTTGACATGGACCAAGAATCAAAAGGTCGGTTCCCTCTTAACAGAAACAGCTCCTGCTCAGCTTGACACACATTCTCTCAAGATCATTCTCTAAAATTGTTCTTCTTCCACAACAAAATGCAGTATGAGAAAAATATCACCTTTCCCTGGAATGAACTCCCTCTGAAAGACCTCCTTGAGACTGCTATTCCCATGCAGCAGTCTGTGAGTCGGTACAATATATAAATGGGAGGCTCCATAAATGGCTTCAGGTGTATAGGTGTAAGCTGCTAGCTTCTCTTCTGTTATTTTACCATCAACCTGAAAAAGAGCAGAAAATATCCCCGATGAATTTATTTTGCTCTCCACTGGAAGTGCAGTGGTTTTAGACTCATCTTCCTTTTTATGCAACTAACAAATATACATTACCCTGTAGAAATACACAATTCTGAGTATCAAAGCCAGATGCATTCCCCCTATAGGGGGTTTCCAGAATCAAATCTTGACAAAATTTACCCTTAAGACCTTGAGAAAGTTGCTTTACAATCTTGCCTCAGTTTATCCAAATATATATTAAAATATTTGTATTCTAAAATCATACGTAACATTACATTGTGCTACTGAGCTAGGTTCAATCCCTGGTTAAGTAACCTGGAATCCTTCTATTCCCTTTTAACCTGCATGCCCTATTTCCAAGAAACAGAAATGAGATATTACCTCTGAAATCTAAAGAGAATTTAAGACTTTCTCAGCTACCAAGATTTCCAACACATTTCTCAGATGAAGTCAATACTGCAACTTACATACAGGTATAAAATCATAAAAAGTGGTACAACATTAAAACAACTGGACATAAAATGAGAGTAATAAACCCAGAAGACTGCTTGAAAATTATCCCCCAGCACTATCAACAGGCTTTATATTTTCGGTCAATTAACTGTGGAGTGTATGGGAGTCTTAGAAGGAGATTTTTCTACAACAGGTATTGATACACGTTTTCAGAAACAATTGACAAAAACAACTTAAATACGAAAATGCACCTTCTAGCAGTGTGCAACTCAGAGGTATCAAGAAAGTTCAAGCTGTCTCAATTTGAGGTTCCCAAAAATTCAGTATTTAAAATAACAAGTCACTTTTAAAATGTTAGAGCAGAGTAAGTGAGTATAATAAAGTTTTGAAGCTCAATAGCTGAAATTCCACCAGGGGCTCTGAAAAACTCTTCTGTCACTCTCGTATTCAAAAAGCTTTTTGCATCTCTTCAGAAGGACTTCAGATTTTACCCTTTTTCTCTAGATAATTATAATTCTCTCAAGGTTTCTCTTTCCTTCCTCTACTTACTTTCTATCCAGACTTCACTGTAGCTCCATCACTAGCTAATTGTCTATTTTTCATTATTTTAATTACTGTATGTAATAAATGAAATAATAGACAAACATCAATAAAGCGGCTTGCCAGAGGTCAGCTTGGGTCTGACAGAAGGTGCTGTGCAGCACGGACCTGAAGTCCAGCTAGGGCCCAGCTGACTTGTGCAGCACCACTCGATACTGCTCTTGGTACTGCACCCCCAAATGTCCTGGCTTTCAGGAACGCTTAGTAGCCGGCATGTATTTTGGCACAAATACACACAGCCAATTTGCATCCAATGTTGCACTTGAACACACAAACCCTTTCCTAAGGAGGAGGGCAGGGAGTATCTCTTCAGCCCACAAGTGATGTTCTTCAGGATCTGTGCTGGTCTAGGCATGAACATATAATAATCTCTTTTAGTAGGTTTCAAGCTTTTCAGGTCTGAAAATACATGCCCATCACGCATTTCAGGGATTGTGGTTAGCCCAACCAAGACAGCAGCATTGAAATTTCTGACTTACCTTTAGCAAGAAGTCAAGAGAGCATCCAACACAGTCACCTATCCAATTTGCTTGCATTTCTTTTATACCATACCACTCAGGGAGATCGGACAACGCATCAAACATAGCCTGATGCAATGAAAGAAAGAATTAGAACGTTCAGCTTTTGTAAGTATACAAATGAAGACTATGGGTTTAATTATAAGCAACAGCAAAATGATAATGTGCTGGTAAAAACATAGGAAGAGGCTTTTTTACACTGCTGCCGCCTGAAATTCATCTCTTTGAGAACAGAATTAACATGGCCAAAGGCAGAGCTATGACACCTCCAACAGAGATCCTACTGTTATTAAAAGAGGCCTGCCTTTTGTACGGACTAAACTTTAAACACAGAACAAAACCCTTAGATGAAAACATACATTGTAAACTGTAAAGTGTAAGCTGTGGGAAGTGTAAGTGACCTAATGACCTGAACAAGACTACTGACACGCAAGAGATGTGCATGCAGGTATGAAGCCTGCATTTGGATTAATTGTTCTAGACAATAGCCTGAAGATGGCAGTTAGACAAAAGACATTTACATGTCCTAAAACTTTCAAACTCTGACTTAAAATGGCAAAATAGAGTTTCCAGCTATGTATCTATTTTTCATATTTCATAGTGATATTTTACCAAGCACAACAGGCTGTAAAATTGAATGGGATCTTTAGGTGATATCATCCTTTTAAAAAAACAAACAAACAAAACCCAAATCATAATAATAAGGGTTCATATTAAATTCAATATATATATAATGATATTATAGTAATATAATCATAATATATTATGCAGCAGAGAAGAAATTACATGTTGGCTCCTTTTTTGGCCATAATGTCCAACAGTCAACCTGTAACTTCTATGTACATTTATACTCAGTGAGAGATATATCCATATGTTTACGTGCTTTCTGATGGGTGGCATGGTGGCATAACAGACTACTCCAAGTCAACTAATATTTGCCTAAAACATTTGAACAGTATGTTTTTAATAGAAGAAATCTATAAAAAATTAAACGAGCAGACATACAAAGGCACGGATAACTCAAAGCTCATCTCATTTTCCACTTCATAACACTTCACATTTGTGTTATGAATACTGCATGACTGTCCAAAATCTTTACTTTGGCAGAAGTACAGCCAGAGGCATGAGTCACTCAGACAGATGGTGGATATGCTGAACAATTACAGTTAAAATCTAAGAATAAGGCAACATGTTGAATAATTTTTCCTTCAGCTGCGACTCCCAACGTCAAATGTGCAAGTTCTTTATTATCTTGTTAATTGCTAACAACCTGCAAAGACGGACAGTAGCTATTGCGTGCTGGTCAAATTAAAGAGCGGGTAGTTAGCTAATTAGTGAATATACAACTCATTCAACTGTTGTGTTTTATCTATGTTCTTAAATGTTTTGAGAGTGAGATGCAGAAAAGATATTGCAAGGATTACTTTCTAGTTACTGCTCTATTATATATCTATCATTCAAAAAACAACAAAGGACAAGTCCTTCATAAATCATAATATTACACCACCACTTGGGATTACTATTGTTTTCTACATCCTCAAGAATCAAATTCATTTTCTGATGGTTTATAAATAAAAGCATGGTAAGGTTTTGGAGGGTTTTTAATTGGTTGTAACTTTCAGCAGTTGTAGCTCACAATTGCAAGTATACTATGCCACAGAGAATTCCAAATTCTCATTATTCTCATTAATTTTAGTGTTCCAGAGACTACTGAGCTTTATCTGCCATGAATAAGCCATATACATAGATATACCTAGCAAAGAATAACGACTAACTGGAGATATATATAGATATAGAGATATATACACACAATACTTGGATACATTCTTTGTAAGAATCTTATGCATTTTATAAAGAATGGAATTGTGTCAATATACACAGAACTGTCTGGACACTTTAGCAGATTTTTATAAATTCTCCTGCTTGGATATCTCTCCCAATCTACATTACATTTTGCTGGCAGAAGCAGCTAAATGTGCATGTGCTCTACTGCAACTGTACAGTCTGTAATTGCTTGCCAGCAAAAGTTTCTGGACATTTTTTTCACTGCAGGGTTAATACATCAAGATCCTTAATACCAGTGTGGTAAGGATTTTAACTCCAGTTAGTTGGCCTTATTAGGAGCTATAGGCTACAGTTTGACTTAGTCCAATTCTTCTCTTGATAATGCAATTGCTTCACACAGCTAAATACAGTAAGAGCCAACTTAGCTTCACCTGAATGAAGATAACAAAACTTCTTCTGCATGATGACACACCCTAGCAGAGTTTGCAAACACAAACCTTTCACATCTTAATAGGCATACGAACAGTAGTATAGCATGATTTAAAAAACACAGCAAAAAAACCAACTCAAAAAAATTACAATATGAAATTATGATTGCGTGTTCTTTGTATTCAACACACTACTTTGGTTTCTTGTCAAGAAGAAAACGAACAACATGTAAAACACAAACACTTTACATAGTGTTACAGAGGCAAAAAATATACAGTATGTGTACTGCTAGCATGTTAATCAGTATTTCTGGATGGTAAATTAACCTAAGATACTCACTAACAGGAAAGTAGAAAAGCACATTAATTCTTACATACATTAAAGCATCGTATATTCAAAATTCATCCATGTAAATTAGGAGGTTTTAAAAATTGTTTAAGGTAAACCCTTTTAAAAAGCTTTTTGTTTTTAAACCCAATTGCACTACACCCTGCAAAAACATAACTCTATAAATATATGTTAAAACTATTATTAATTTTAAAGAGTTATATGTAGCCTCTTTTGGTATACGAAACCCTTGAATGGAAGCTGACCAACGCTAGCGTAGAAACTCCTGAATATTATAAGCTACTGTTTGGAAACTTAAATATTAACTCCACGAATTTTGCTTCCACATTCTTTTTTAAAATCACTGCCATGTTTGGTAAAACATCTTATACATCATTAAAGTAGTCCCATGAATTCTGCTCCAATTATTATTTTGCAGTTACTGGTATGATTCCTTAAACAAAAATTCTGACCATAAGGGCACGTACATAACTCCTAGTCATCTGGTAACACAGAAAAGACAACCAACAAGAAGATTCCCAGCACACAGGCAAATAAACAAAAGTAAACCAATGTTGGATTCTGCCAGGGACAAAGAACAGCAGCAGTATTACAATCCAGTATGCAGAGAGTGATAAACTAATCAAATAAATTCCATTGTCACATTTCTGATGATGACTTAATAGTGAGAAACTTGGAAACATTAGGCAGCAGAGCCTTTCTACTTTCAGTTTTAATGGCTCAGGAAGAGATGAGAGAACTTAAAATGCTAATGTCTAATTACAGGAGAAATTACACCCATCTTAATTAAACACAAGTCAAGGTAAAGCATAAATACGTTCTGGCAGTCTTTCAGAAAAGACAGACAAACTCAGGAAAAAGCTAAAGAAATCAAAGCTACATTCTGGGATGAGAATGACTTCAAGGCTCCTACGCCTTTAGGAAAGTTTGACTTGAAGTGCTGGAGAAGTTGAAGATTCAGGATAAACTAATGTTTTACAGGACTGCTTTACTCTTTCAGAACACCTAGACAATTCTGGCATAGCTAGAAGATGAAAGTCAACCAGTTCAAGTGATCAGAGTCACAAAATCAAGATGAGTTTGTTGAAAATTCATTACACACAACGAGGACCGAGTGTGAAACTAGATGTAAAGCATCTGAAAGTGGAAAACTGATCTCACGCATCCAGCTGTTTAATCTGCTGAACATTCATCGAGAAACAGAACTTCAGTTTAGCAATCTTCAGACAGAAAAAAGTACATAAAATCAAAGAACAGAAGTGCTTTATAATTTCCTAAGAGTATCTCAACTCCTAAAGTCCCCCTCCTGCTTGTAGTTCAAAGAGGGATGATTCTGCTGAGCACCTAAAAAATTCAGGCTCTGACTTCAGGAACCAAAATTTTTAGTATGATCAATTCCTGCGACTAATTTCATACTTCGTGAGAGGATTTCAACTCCTCCATGGTAATAAATGAAATAAAACAAAAAATCTAAATATGAGCTATAACGCTTCTACTTTCAATGAAGATACTTTAGTGAAGTTTGACAAATTTTCAACATAACGACTAAACTAAAAAAAAGGTCAGCAAAAGGTTTCATTTCAAAAGCATTCCATTCACTAGCAAAATAAAATTATCTTCTATTAAAATAAAATAAAATTAACACAAAAAGCTTTGCTTCTGAGGAAGAGTCAAAGAAATATTCATGATCTGTTTGGATTAAAATGCAGTTCTTCACTTTATTGGACTAAGCTCCCAAAAGAGTAACCAAATATAAAGTAATGATCACATAAAATCCTTTAATACAAGTTAATATATTAACTAACGTACAGGAAATGAAAGGTAGGCTGCCCACTGTTTTAGTTTGCACAGTTCCAACTGTGGTTCTGCAGTACAGCTTCTGCTGGTATTGAACCTCTTGTTTTGGTTTTTCACCTTCAGTAGTGTGTGCCTGTACTATCATGGGTCACTCTCGGCTCTTAGTTCCCATGTGTGAAGTACACTGAAAGCACACATTAACAAGGAGCACTAACACAGCTGAACAGCCAGCAGTTTTGCCCTTTCTTTATGCTCTAATTTATGGTCAACAAACAACTCCGGTTTGATTACGCAGAACTGAGGCAAAGAAATGATTCCTCAAAAGCAAAAAGTAAAGCCAGCGTTCTCCAGCTTGGCTCTCTAGAGCCATTCCCACTGCAGCATTTAACAAAGAGAAGATATTCCCTTTCCAACAAAATGAAGTGTATCTTTGGGATAAATGAGTAACGGACTCCATAAATATAAGAGCTCTCTAAAATATTTGTTATCATTTTTAGTAGTAATAAGCATTCATTGTTGTGATTAATCTTCTACCAACAGGAACTTAAATTTATATTGCTGTAGCATCAAATGAGATGCTGCGTTTACACTAAAGTGAAAAGATCAGCCTGGTCTGGATACCCACAAAGGATTTTCTGTCTTGCCAAGCTGACAAAACAGGTGTCATTTTTTTCTTAACGAAGTGCTAAGCAAGCTGTGGAGACAGCGCTCTTGGTCCCTGTCCAGGAGAGAGCTCTCAGCTCGACGCAAGGGGGAAAGTTTCAAAGCAAGGCTTTTCAGGCCCTTTTCTCTTGGAATGAGACAACTATGAGCTAGACCCCAAGCGCGGGAAGTGAAAAAATCACACATAAAGCATGAAAAACTAAAGAGCCAGCCTTTCTGTTCTCCTCAATGACGCGGCATTACGTCATGCTATGAAATCCAAGGTACTGTCAAGACTCTGAACACCTGAAAATGCCATACTTCAGTTTCATTACATTTCATGACCATTCAGCTTAACACCCCAAAAAAAAAAAAGGGGGAAAAAAAAAAAAAAAAAAATCACACAAAACACTCTTACGTGAAATAATTCCAAATCTGTTCAGACCAGACAAAGGGGCTGTCGGATGCAGCACAAACCCAGAGAAAAGCTTGAGAACAACTGGTAGACTGTTTGCTGTTCTCTCTTCACCGAGTCAGCACCATGCTAAACATCTAAGTTCCTGCACTCCATGGAATATGAGAAGGATTAGCTCTACACACCTGTACAAAAAAAAACCCCACAACCCCAAACCTAGGAAAGAGTATGACTTATCTATATGGCAACTGTAAATTAGAGTGGCAGAGTTTTGTAGGCCCTGTCACTTTCCCCAGTATTTAAGTAAACATCCATATACCATCTTTTTGCTGTAAAAAAAGGGAGATGGTTTAAGGCAAAACTTGAAGTTTTAAAGTTGCTTCTATTTTATTCTATTAAAAAAGATTATTATTTTCCAGTTATTTGGGTGGTTCTTGAAAAGTAAAATATGAAAAAATATTGTATAAAATTTGTTTAGGAAGAACAGGGACTATGCAACAACTAACCTTACAGATACCGATTTGAAGACTCAATTGACTGGGCATAAAAAAAACCATAATAGCAATTTATAGGTACACACAAAAAATACTAACATTTACAGATAGATTTTTCCAATGAATCTGTAGAGATTCAGCTGGGTAACCATAGCAACGAAATGTTTTAGCTTAAACATCTTAAATGCACAGACAACAATTTGACGAATAACGTCATCAGTTAAGGCATTATACTTTTATCAAAGAAATCTGTCAAAAGAAAAATAACAATAAAAATGTTATTTAAAAATCCATAAAAGCTGCTAGACCATCTCACCTGTACTTAACAGTTTTAAAAACTGGGTCATAATTACTTTATTACTTTACATAACCAAATAGCTTTCTGCTAAGCTTTTAAAGCACGGTCAATATTTTTACTCTTTGCAAAAAATTCATTGCCAATGGTAAATTGCCACGTGAGCTAACACTGCTTTGTTTGTTTGCATTTTTTATTTCAAGAAAGGACTATGAACTGGTGCAGTAACAATAAAGAAATCAGAGAAAATTCCCCTGGACACAACAGAAATCTGAAGAATAGTGTGTGTAGGAATGAAACACCGACTCCTGCAACACACAAGATGAATTCACAGCCTATTGCTGACCATGTAACTCCTTGTTGTTATCTGACTAGTAATTTAAGCATTGCAGATAAGATTAGCCTTACTAGTATTTATTTTTCACTAAGGTTGTGAGATACAGGAGAAGACACAAAAATGATAAATGGGCGAAAGAGGAACACAGATGACTACAAAGATCATCCATATGCAGCATAGATAGGTTGAACAGTTACAACAGAATAATTTGTGGATGGCTCCAAGTAGAAAATAAGTTGCATGCATACATATTCAGCCATTATTGCTTGCTGGTAATTTGCATGAAGAATTAAGGAATAGCAGATTCATTAAATGTATTTTAAATGGAACCTTGTCCATGAAACATGGTTATGAAATAAAGACTTCCATTTTGTCTAAGCAACACAGGAAAGGAGTTACTAGAAATCAAGCTTCTTTCCCAACAGGCTTTCCCACTATGTCAACTTAAAAAAAAAAAATTCAGGGATAACTTCTGGAAGTAATACGGAACAGATTGGCAGAGAGCCTTGTTGCAGAAAAAGAGCAAGGAAGGTGGAGCTTTCTGACATTTGGTCTCAAATTTCTGTAAACTTTGCAGAAGAAATAATAGTCACCATTGAAGGTGCAAGCAAAGGGTGACCGAAATCACATGGTTTCCCCACGAGATACCAAAATCAGATTAAGGCCTCACTGGAGAAAGATTAGTGGGAGAAGCAGAAGAAACTTAAACAATACTAACCCTCTAAGTCTAAAAGTGGGGAGAAAAAAAAAAAAAATATAAATGTTCCCCCAAAGGTGCAAAGATTAAATTACTGTCACATAATCTCTTAATGCCTTCCATTTTTTAATTCCAAAATAAAAAAGTAGTGAGACTTCAGTGGATAACAGAAATCGAGCCATAGAACTCACTGAAGGCCTGATCTACTTGGCTCTCTACTTTTTCCCAAACTTCATAAGAACATCTCACACAAGGAAGGAATAAATCTGCTCTGTGCCCATGAACTTGTTCAAGCTGTGAGATACAAGAAATAGAGGGCCACGTGTGTTCTGATACAAATTCTGGCAGTATGGCTCAAAGACCTAAAAGCTAACTCTATACTGACAGAAAACGCGAATCTTCGGATCAGAATGATTTTGACCATGCTAATCTGGCACCATCTTGCCTTAATCTTCTGGACACCTTCAAAAAAAGCAGAACTAGACAGCAGATGTTCAACAGGCAACCGATTCACAACTGGGGAATAAAAACTTCAGGGCCAGATGAGTTCTAGAAGGGTGAACTTCTATTTGTTGGTTTTTTACCGCAAAGTTGACTATGGATTTGAAAACCCCAGTCCCACTAAAGACAGTCTTTGTAATATCCTCTGAGATTTCCCATTTACAGGAGTCTGGCATATGGAGTACCATAAGTAACCTTCACCATCTAAGCCCAGCTTGGAAAAAAGTGTTCTCTACTACTGTAGCATCCTTAGCCTTCAGGTGCCTGAAAATAACTGCAGAGAAGGTATTATGTACATATTCAGTTGTTTGGGGCTCACCATGAAGAAAAAGAGAAGTGAGATCCATAAAGAACCTAACTGTTGTACTCATTTATCATTAGAAGTACAAATATCTGAAGCCTCGGAACAGCAAAGACTTCCAAGAAAAGAAAATTGTACTGGTAGTAGTTCTGGTCTATGATATAAGCCAGGAAAATCTCTTTATGGAAACCAGTGTCTTGAAGATCAAGAGACATGAAATAATCCTCCCTGCTGAAGTGAAGGTATTATCACCACTAACGTTCTCGTCCTAAAATCATATTAGTGATTAAAGATCTTTAGCTTCTTAAAGAGATGTCTCTATCCTCCACACCTATCAGGACTAGCTCTGTAAAATCTGGACCCTCCGCTCTAAGACGAACGGCTCTATAAATGATAAAGGTAAATGAACATCTCCCTTCTCAATAAAGTTCAGCCTCCTGGCAAGGGCTTTTGAAAAGAGGTGGGGAAGAAGGCTTGAGGAATAGGCTAGGAAGAGTGATTGCTGTAACCATGGTGTTCAACACTATGCTGTTTAGGATGATATGGATTCAGATCAACAACCTGAATCCAAAGAAAAAGAAAGAGATTTAGAAGGATTCATGTCTCTTACCACTCCTTGAAAAGTACTGGGATGACTACTGTAAGGAATGGAGGAATGTGTGCAAAGCTGAGTTTTGAGGATAATTAGTCAAGATATTCAGAAAGAGGAGCCAAAGTGGTAGCATTTCAGATCTGTAATTTGGCTTCTCTCAGAATGCTATTGTGAAACTTCCTGGTTATGTCAGTGTTGGTACAGAGTCTCTAAGAGACTGAAGTACTTGGCCAGTTAGCTCAGAGACAGTCTCCCCCCGACGGACAATCTTCAGTTGTGGCTTGCAGTTCACAGGCCATTCAGAGCTGCAAGGCCAAAATAGTCTTCCTCAGAAAGTAAGACACAATATGCTACTTTACATAGCCTCTTGCAACTTGAAAGAAAAAAATAAGTACCAAAAAATGTAATTTATTTATCTTCATCTTCCAAAGCATGAAATCCACCTAAAGTCAGATATTGGACTTCAAACAGCAGAGCGTGTTAATGTACTATTCTTACTTGAAGGTTTAGAAAAAAAGTAATTATTCCCCCCTTTACAACCAAATGTTTAAAGCCCTTGCCAAAAGAAGCAGAGTGAGACTGTTAAAAATGTGCCAGAACCACAATAACAAAAATGGGAGTCAGTGGAGGGTGAGTAAAAATGAAAATCCAAACCACCTGCTGATACTTGGTAGCATCTGTCACTGTACAGGAAGCAGGAGCACATGAAGGCAACGCTTGCCAAAGCCCTTGAGCTGGGAGCAGTATGGCTTCACTCATCGACCTCATTGTATCAGCTCACATGGATCCCACAGAATATCAAAAAAATTTTGGGAAATCTTTACAGAGTTCTATAGAGTACTCAACTGTCCTCTGTTGTGACCTTTAAAGGTTTTGTAGAGGTTGATGTAAATGTTCATCCTCAAACAAAAAGCAGAAGCAGCTCTCATTCATGATGCCACTAAGATGTTCAAGAACAAGGAGTGGTTTGCACTTTCGACCTTCATATAGGTAGGGGATATGGTAGTCTCCTGAGGTGACATCTTTGGGGTGAAGATAAGAGGGCATTGGGGAGGCACAAGTTCCTTCTTGTCATCAGCTAAGACTACTTACTGGAGAATGACACGCAAGAGACATGATCATCCCAAGAGCTGATGCCTTTCCTATAATGATGTTTCTTAGGTCAGAAACTAAAGATAAATCCTCCTTCCTAGAAGAGGGTGGATACTGAGCCAAAGGTAATAATCCCATAAGCAAAGGGTGTTTACAAGATTACTGAAAAGCTCTTTAGTCTTGTCTTTTGGTCTTTATGAGTAAAAATTTAAGGCTGATTCAACCCGCTTAGAGGGAGATAAGTAAACAGTGATTTGGTGCAAGCATGGATACAGACCAGAAATACCAGCCATTATTTCCTACAACCTTTATAAAGACAATAGAGAAAAGATGTATCAGTAAAGGCAGAAACTCTCATGAAGCTCCAGCCTCAGCTGAGGGACACAGTGAGTTGGGGCAGACCCTGAAATATCACAAAGGTGATGATGAGATCTGGTGACAAGAGCACCAAGAAAAAGCTCAGAACGTTGTGATGATTTTGTGATTGTGCAGATATGCTCCATTTTTCCTTCGGCTATAGCAAATGTTCCCTCCTTACTGCCAGAACAGGCAGCGTAATCAGAAAACATGCATCTCAAGTACCCTCTCTGGGTGTAAGGAATCAAAGCATCAGGCAGGATATCTAAAGCTTTTCTCTTTATTATGAATGGAGCTAGAGTGAGACCTGGATTTCTTCTCCCTGGATGATGGTGGAAATCTGGTCTCTTGAATCTGAGGCTCAGGAAAAGGGTCAAAGATGAATTTTATATATTTTCTTGGGAATAACTTTCTCAATCTGTAGTTGAAGTCTCAATACATAGAATACTTAGACAGAATAAAAACTTCACCCAGACAAAACAGGAAGTCAATACTTTCATCTCAGAGAGCATAAAGTCAAAAATCTTGTTGAAGAATTCCTAGGTGTGGAAGCTATGCTGTCCCATCACAATCTAAATCTGAGCTCGTAACAAAAAAGGATGTCTAAATAACTTGAAAATATTTTAAAAATTATAAATAATCAAATAGAGTAGAGTATTAAGTAAAAGAGAAGGTCCAGATGAATATTCAGTAAAGAACAGTTAATCATAAAGAACTATGGTTCAGACACATGTGGAAATGAACGCTAGGTGACAGGCTGTACTCCAGCGCTTACACCACGCCCGTAAGTCCAACAGGTTGATTAGGCGAACAAGTTTCTAGTTCAAAAGATTGCACAGCTGTACATTCAAAATATGCAGAACAGCACTTGATGGTAAATACGAGATGACAATGTGTGAATGCAGAATTCATTCCTTCACCTCCAATTTATGCTTTTTGATTTCTTCAAGACTTCATCCCACACCAATTCCTTAGAATTCTTAAAGATGTGAACAGAAAGACTTGAGGAATAATAGTTTTTATATACACACATACACACAGGGATAGATCACACATATTATTATATTATTATGTAATTCTATATCACACAAACATGCATATAAAAGACCACATTCAACTTCATTAATATTTCTGGATGAAAAGTTGCCTCTTTTAAGTGCTACCATAATTTCCAAAAACCGTACTTTCATACCTTTGCGTATGCAGTAGTTTTGATAAACCACTGTTTGAGGTATTTCTGTTCCACTTTTGCTCCTGAACGCCATGAGCAACCGTTGTCATCCACCTGTTCATTAGCTAGAACAGTCTGATCCACTGGATCCCAATTAACCAAGGCCTAAGAAAAGTTGCAGGAAGAAAATATACTTTCAGCAGGTATTTCAAAGCCAGAATCTCACTTTACAGACACCAAAAGAATTATCCAGAAACATTCCTTGCCCCCCCTGCGTTTTCTACATTTTCATAACATCCATTTGAATCAGCAACATGGACTCAACTGATGATGTTTTGAATATTCATTTTGTCAGAACTCAAAAACCCCCAGTTGGCAGCATTTGTCTTGATTGATCATGCTAGTGGGATAGGCTGACACTTAAATATTAAATAGGTAAGTGTTCCAACAGACTGTACTGCAAACTACGTAGTCTGATGCTTAAAAGCTGTCCATTACTAATCCAAAAGCATCGAGTCAGACTGAGGAGGATGAATAACCAAGGATCTCCAACATGAGAGGACAGACTCACAAAGAAGTATTATAATGGTCAACTATATTTCAACTGAAAGAGTTGGTATTTTCTGCACATAACTTCTGTCAGCAGTGTGAATTACTTTTGGAATTATCTTTCCTTATCAATACAAATACCTTAAAGAAAATTTGAAGTGAAATGAATGTTGGTGTTCAACTCTACAACCGTTGGGTTTTGAGGGCTGACTCAGAGACCAGACATAGCATACTGGGGAGGGGGCAAATATCAAACTCCCTCCCCCCCCACCAGTGCTGAACAATTTAGCTGATCATTTATCATAATAAAGGATCTAATTATCATAAAGGATCTAAGACCACAAAAGAATCCTAATGGTCATTCCAGAAGTGGTATTCAATGCTAGACATTAACTTGAAAAAATGAACAGAAAGAAAAAGGAAAAAATAAAATCAAAGCGCTAAAGAAGAGTAATACATTATTTTTAGTGTTATTTAGTATTTGAGCTAAATCAAAGTTAAATCGTCCTGACTGATTAACAGTAGCGCCAGCTCCATAGAGTTCTAACACATTAAACACTATTTGAAAATTTCGGATAGATTCTTTGGGTATGGGGAGGAGACTTAGGATCTCAATCTAAAAACTAATCACTGTCCTCATATTACTCACTTTAAGTTATATCTCTCACTGATCACCTTCTGAAATGCTTCAGTTTCCAAACAACCGATACTGATTAGCTTTAAATGTGCTACATATGCTTAGAAACAGCAAACATCACAACCATTTTATAAATATATATTACATATAAATATATATTATAGTGAGGGCAGCAGAAAGACAGATGCATGGATCCTCTTCCTTAGAAATACTGTTGCTGGTTTTGTTATCAGTGTGTGGGATACGTGTGTGTGTTTCTGCGCATGCACACAAATGTCTGATTACCTACATCAATGTATACAAAATTTATTATAATGAAATGAATGAAAGTCATTCTTTGACAAGAACAAACTCACTTTCACATGAAGCTTGTGTGAATTCAGTATGTCACTGGAATTTAAATGTTTTACAGTTTGTCTACCTTTTATCTGTTACCTACCAATAGCATCACACTGTTTTTTATAAAAGGCTTCTGAAAAATAATTGGGAAATTAAAAGCTATCAACATACTGGACTAACAGTTTCTGGAATATTTTCTAGACTTTCAGAACACACAACTTCTCCAGTAACGATACAACACATTATGAAGTTGGCTCTAAAGTAATGATTTCTTTATTTAAAAGTTCTGAAAAAGAATCCATACCACTACAAAGTTAAAATAAGAGCTGAAGAGAGATAAATCAGATAATATTAAGAAGTAATAAAATGCCAGTTGCATAAAGCAGTATTAGCATATGCTTTTATTAAAATGGCTATGACTCAAAGTTGAGGAAAAAATACTGTTTCTGTTTTGGTGATACTGGATTAAATTTATGCTGAAAATTTTAGAAGGTAACTGAACTGATCTGTATGATTACAACTATTTAGCATAATGTAAAACATATTTAGCATAATGCAAAACAAAGCAAATATGCATTAAAGAAATCCATAGCTGAGAGGTCTTGTCTGTGAATTTTTAGAGGTGCATTTTGTTCCTTCCATCTCTCACAGCCTGTTGACTAACAGCCAGAACCTGGATACTAAATTAAATCCATAGTTCCTACTTGTAGGAACTTTTTGACAATGACAGCCTCTGCAACTGCGGCCCCAGGAAGACGCTAAATGTTATCTACAAGAAGAGAGCACAGTGCAAAAGCGTACAGAGACCACACGTTGTTTAGATCTCCTCACTACGCCAGTGTAGACCATACGCTTTTAAGATAGGATTCATCTCATCTCACTTGGGGTATCTATAGCGCAAGTGTCTACCTCCAGGTTTGGTATCTCTGGTTCCACTACAGTCTACAGATACCTAATTAAAATAATCAATAGAGTCTAGGCAGAAATTAATCTCAAGCTAAACAGAAAAGCCGTATCTGGCCAGGTCAATGACCTCTACGGTACATTGACTAGATCAGCCTTGCAGGAAGAAAAGACAGGATTTTGCTACGGTGAATAAAGATACCCTCTATGGATGCTGCAGCACCCTGACAGTCACTGTTAATTCTCACTAATTCCAGCTCCCAGACATACTGAGTCCGTGTCTCCCTACCAGGGTAATTTCTGGCCAGACACACAATACTTCTGGAACAGAGCATTAACTAGACTAATACTCTGCATATATTATTATGATCCCCACAGTGAGGCTATGAATTATCTCCTTGTACCCCAAATGAAATTGTCAGACAGGAGACTTCAAGCTGTGCAGAAGCACTGCCTAGCATGTGTTGCAGGCAGGCTGATGACATGGGATAAATACATGCCTTAAATATACATGACTGTTTGAAGGGACGCAGGGTTATGGGCTCTCTCTGCCATCTGTTTCCTGCCAAAAAGCAACTGGTTTATGTGCCCCAGAGCTTACATCCCCTACAGGTTGACAGATGCTGATTTAAGTCCTCAAACTGATCCTTGACTCTTAAGCGGGAAGCAGATCCAGTCAATGGTACCCAAACATCCTCAGGATCCCACAGCCATGCAAAATTTGTTTCGTACATCATCACTGCTTCTAACAAAGCAGCAAGCCTTGTGCTTTTCAGATTCACCTGCAATCAGTCATCAAGCAAACAAACTTACAGATAAAATTAAGTTTGTTATGGCAAAGCTAGGGGTTTAATTTTTTGTTACAAAGACAGAAAACAATTACAGGGGGAAAAAAAAAAAATGAACCCCCCCTTCCCAAACCTAGCATGTTAGGACATACAAGTATTGAATCTTATTGCCAGTTGTCATTTAAGATCTCTGAATACATTTTGCCTATGGAAATAGGAGAAGTATCTCAGTAACACCCCGCCATTCCAAATGCTACCTTTCACCATCAACCCACTTCTCTGGGTTCAGAGAATAATTAGAGTGCATCCCTAAGTATATCCTATGGGATTTCCTGGTTTCTACAGAAACGTCAACATATATTTAAGAAATCTTGGTTTCCATTTTAAGTTAGCAACATTCACTAAATTGCAGCTTTGTTTAGGTGCAGCTGTTCAGGTATCTTGGAACTGCGTTGCCTTGGCTATACAGAGAGTTCTTTGGAATGCTCATTCAGCATCATTATTTCACCTCCCGCTTAAGAAGTTAACAGATCCCTTCCCTTTTCAGACAGCCTGATACATATTATTTAGAAAATATTGCAAGGTCAATATTTTCTTAATGTACTCCAACAGAAAAACAGCTGTGATAGTCTTATAGCATCTAGTATTTCTGCAATATTTTAGAGATCACATAGGGTCCAGGAATTGGACGGTTAGGCACATAATCTCCAACTCTCCTATCCAATCCTATCAGTTCTGAGACAGCATCACAGTCGTGTTATACATTTACATAATCTTACTGCTGAAAAGACTCCTCATGATCACATTATCTTCTATGTTTTCATGAGAGGGAAGTTAAGACCTAGAAAATTCTATACTAAAGCCATGAAACAAACTCATAGCAGCTATATTCTGATCCTGCACTTCAACGGAAATCACTGAAAAACATTTCTGATTTGACTTGCTACAATACTCATTCACGCTAGTTACATATAAAATTTACTTATACATAAAATTCAGTTATATATAAAATTCATTATATTTTGCAGTGATTTAAAACCAATAGAGACCAATAAATACCTAGCCACTTAATGAATGTGAATGGACGATCCAGAAATGTGCCACTGACACAATGAGTGACTTGAGTTAGTGCACCTGCAAAGTATTAAAGGTCAAAGTTTGTACCTACCTCTTTTTGATACACTATTCCAGCTTCAAAAAGCTTAAGAAAGAGATATTGTGTCCATTTGTAGTACTCTGGTAAGCAAGTGGTTATTTCCTGCAGAAATGAAACCAAACAAAAAATCCTGAAGGTATTCTCAGCGTTTTCTTACAGTGTTTTAACTTAAACAATTAACTCAAGAGTGTATAATATGTGCCATAGAGAAAACATCAATGCAATTTTGGGTAATGTTTATAATGAATGATACTCACCTGTACACAAACCCAGACAACAGGGGCTTTGTGTGGGTTTGACGTGCAAAGAAAAGTTTCGCTGTTAACATGGAATATCAGAACCCTGTGAAATCAATGCTGACAGATATAAGAACCGAGGATGAATGGATATGATCATAGCTGCCTGGCCAAGTAAAGAGGAAAACTAGAAGGAAGAACTCCATCAAAGAAGGCATCTTAGCCAGGTTGCCTTTTCCTCTGTTGCTCGGCAATGAAAAGCAGGAGCAGAGCCTGTGGACGGCTGAGAGGCAGCGGGGAGTGGGCTGCAGGGAAGCCCACAGTCCGGTGGAGCCCGCGCTGAAGCAGGGGACGCGGGAGGACAGCAGAACAGCACCAAGGAACCGAGGCTGCTGACAGACAGGGCGCACGGGGCAGACAGGACGGAACACAGGCTAAAGCTCTACACTTCAAGATGAAAGGCTTGCGAAGGATACCCCACAATCAAAGGTCAAACAAGCGACCATTTTAAAAGGCAAGACAGGTCTCGTTAAGAGAATGCTCTGGGTTAACGTGTGGAGAAAAAGATGGAGTCGTGAAAGAAGTTACAAATGAGAGGGATTGTTGAGAGAGAAATAAAGACAGATAAAAATAAAAGACAACATAAGAAAAAGGAATGGAAGCTAAGAGAATAGCAGGTAACAATGTAATGGATAGCTTTTTTTAACTTGCAAACATTTTCTAAGCTTTTAGTAAACTCTAATACTTAACCAACATACTCATCACCTTCTTAGAGTTACATATTTTAAATGTTTGTTCTTATAAAAAACAAACTGTATTGCAAATAAACATCTCAATATGTAAAGATGACTATAGGAATACACAATTCTGGACTCCAAACTGTCTCTACACACACCGTGTTCTACAGGCACAATGCACACACATACACTTTTACCCACGTCTTTTAAAGTTTGGTCAAAGCGAAAACAACTGTGTAACTCGGTATTTAAGCTCTAATTACATCATAAATATGTAACAATAAACAGATCACATTTCCCTCCTGAACGGCTTTCCTGTTTAACTTCCACTCGTTTAAAGAAGAAACATTCCTACTAACTTTGTTTGACCACATTTGTACTTCTTGAGGTGGAAGATGACTCCTATGCTGAACTTCAAGTCAACAAGAACTTCTCTTGATTTCAGAGTTACAGGGTTGACAGCAAGCCACTGACAAAATTTATTCTGTCTGCAAATAGTTATCAACTACCTGAAACACACTCCAAACATGAAAGATCTTTCATCCAGGCTTTCCTATCATCTAAGCTTCCCACTACACACAACATCAGCAGTATCATCTGCTACTCAAACGACATCTGAAACACTCTACCATAAAAACTTTATTCTTCTTCTACAGTTTTATATTCCAGTACTGAAATGTTGCTTTGAACAATGAATATGACCTTTGAACAGATATACCTCTAAAGTGCATATAAGAGGCTTTCAAGACCAGAAAGAGACATTTCATGGCAAGTTTTCAGCACAGCATGTGAGGACTTAGCCATGAAAAACAGCTGCTTGATTAAATCCCTGTGCTCTGCACTGAAAAAAACACTTGATAAAAGTCTGATTTCATCTCTCCAACTAAACATTATCCATTTAATAATTTCCCCCCCCACTTCTCCACAAAGCGGAGTTGCTCTGCCAGTGTGATGCCACTACAGGGCAACAGAGCTTCATTGCTGTGGTATCAGAGACACAAAAGCAGAGAGACAATCCCTTTTGGTACAATACGAGATTATGTGAGCAACAGGCAAACAGGTCAGACAACTGAAGAGAGTTGTCAGATAAAAATAGTAAAATAGACCAATATTTGTCCTTTTGGCCCTGAATGGCAGATGTGCGTTAACTGAAACAAAAAGAGATGATGTTGCTCAGCCTGAACAGCCATGTTTAGGACACAGTACAAGCTAACCCCTCGGAACAGATTCTCACGTCCATGCTCTCTCACAAGCTGTAAATTGACATTTTTTAGAAAGAAATGAGGCAGACTCTTATCGCTGAAGAAAATTTGTTGTGTGGTCACGGAGCTGCAAAAAGATCACTCGAGCTGATCATTTAACTTTAGAACCATGAAGGTTTGAAGTAACATTTGAAGCTAATGAATAAAGAGAAATTACATCACCACCAAGTGAAATGAGCCGCTGCTGACAAGCCAGCAACTTCTTGTCAATCTCAAGATGTGTTTTGGCTTTTTTCCTACCACTTAGCACATTAAGACTTGTAGTGAAAAATAATTTTCCATGTATGTCAGTTACTGATCTTGATTAAATAAGTAATGTCTGTTAAAAAGTTTCCATTAGGCTGCTATCATGCTTAAATTAAGGTGAATGTTAACAATTCTATTTATACTTTATGACCATGGCAAAGATTTGCAGTGCATTAACAGGACTTAACTCAGAAATACAGACAAGTGTTTATAAAAGGCTTGGCAAAACAGCACAATAGACCCCTTCCACCCTGCCAAAAATGTAACTTTATGCTTCTCATTTATGAGCTGAGCACCAGCGTAACAGCAACATAGAGCGCCCCATGTCATAAAGCAGTTCAGTGAATATATATAAACAGGATGCCAGCATATTTTCTCCAAAGATAAAATATATACTAAAAATCAGAACCCTTTTACAAATATGAAATATGCTGCTCAGCTGTCCACTGCACGTGCTTTTCAGTTCTCTGTGTCACATTTAGTGCTAACCCATCAGCCCAGCATTGCAGAAAGTACCATGAAACGGGAGTGACAGCATATCCCTCTTCCCCCCCAACTATTTTCCCTTTTCCTTTGTCAGCTTGCTAGTTAAAAAGAGTATCTGATACTGTCACCAAAATGCATCTTTATCTTTGGCTACTGTTACTGCTCCCAATTCCTACAGGAGTAACACTCATTCCTTAAAACAATTCATTAAAACAATTAAAACAAACCACCTTTAAAAGCAGTCTGCTTTTAAAAATAGCAGATATTGCCAAGGTATAGAAGAGAAAGACCCCTACCCTTACCAAAAACTACCTTGCTTAGTCCCTTTATCACAGCACAGCAATCTGTTCCTAACAAATAGCATGATGGAGGGGTTAGATTCTTATTTATTTTTGCAAATAAATTCTCTGTTACACACTAAACAGAGGTATTACACCTTAGATTTGACAAGTGTGACTTGGGAAGCAACTGGTTCATGTTAAGGTTAAAGAGCCATTCATTATTAAAAAATCTGATAAAAAAACTACAGCTACCAAAAATATCGTAAAACCAACAGTAAAGAATCCTGGATAAACAAAAAAACCCCAAACTAGATGGAAGATTTTTGGTCATTAATAAAAGAAAAACTAATTTTCAAATGCCTTGTTTTATAATTCATTATTTGTTCTAAATCTGATCCTTTCTTACAACTTTTATGTAGTTCTGAACACAAAACTGGATTTTGTTTGTTTTTTAAGAAGGTTACATCTTCAAGTTATTTTCATGGTTATTTTTTTTAAATAAAAATAACGTTTACAGGCTGCTTGAAGTGATTATTTGTTATGAGATCCACCAGGCTTTGTGAATAACCTATAACTAGACCAGAGAGAAGTCCCTTCCTAGTTTATCACTAATAATTTTATTTCTAGCGTAGTCATACACTACCCTGAAGACAGTCATGTTGCACTTGATACTTATTAAAAAGGTGATAGGGACAAAAACTCTGAACGGAATTTTTCAAAATCTATTTGAACAGACTAAACAGTCTTTAATCTATTATTTGCCTATTTTGGTATTAAGGGGCATGTACTATCTCGCCTGGAAGTATAATCATTTGATTTTCAGAAGTTTAGAGCTAGATCAAAATACATTTCTACATTCATTTGAATATTTGTATTTCAGAGGCCCTTATTTTCATGATTTATTAGCTACAAACATAAACATCATCCAGTGCCTACATTTCAGAGCATGAATATCTTTCCTGCAGAAAAGTAGCCTGGTATCAACGGTTTCCTTTTTTATCTAATTACAAGTAGGGCGACTGATTATCAGCGATATGTGGAGAAAAAGAAAATTTAATAGGTAAATGCCCTATCTACTGTTACAGTTTTACACACACTTAGGCAGTGCACCAGAAAGACAACTTCAAAACTAAATAGAAAAATATCTGCACAAAATAAATCTAGCAAAGCTTTAATCTTTTTTAATGTACAGACCAGAAAGGGAACATTACTCTTATGCAAAAAAATTATGTCACTTGGAATGCATGAATTGAAAAGACTAAAAAACATTGGCAGAACAAGCTACCTTCTAGAAGAAAGTTACAGATTGATAGTACAGTGGTGAACTGATGGCTTACTGGGAACATGCGTTCAGTCTGATGGCACTCCTCAGCAAAAGAAAGGAAAAATGTTATATGCTCTCCATCCCTCGTTGCCGATGATATGAATCTCTGAACACAATACTGCCTAATTCCCCTGAAAATCATGTTTCGGAGAAGTGGCAGGCAGTTGTTATGCTGTCTGGGATGGTATTTTGGAGAAATCGGATCACCAGGAACGCCCAAATTATTGTTATCTTAAAAATAAAACATAACCACAATGTTGTATTTTATTTTCCAGGTGTTTTTAATGTCTCTCAGAGACATCTTCCATCCCCAAACTGAAGCTTTTTAACCCTGGATCTGACAAATATAAATGTTCAGAATAGAAATATTCTCTCTCATTTTTTAAAATCTCTCCCCCAAATCACATCATTTTCAAAGCGACTTAAAAATATAACATTTATTACTTCAGGCACTTAAAACAACTACACATTTCAGTAAAAAATTGTCAGATCACTATTAGTATTCAAAACTACTCTAAAGCAAAGTACTTACAGAGCTGTTTCATGCATTTAATTACATTTTTAGTTTGGTTACATTTTCCATTTAGGAGAATAATTTTCAAGTACCTTTGTAACCTGGCTTTCTGAAATAATGTAATTAGCTTTTATGTGGTGCCTTACTGGTTAAGTAATTTCACTGACTGCTACAACATAAAAATACTGTTACATATTGATTTGTAAGACAGAGAGAACAAGGAAAAAAAACCTCAGGTTAAGTAAAAGGAAACTTCTAGTATGCCAGGTGCACTGGAATTAGTTCATACTAATTTTACCAAGCAATAAAACTACAACTAGTCTTCATATTCCTGGACACTACTTTCTTGAGCTCCAGACATGACTTTATAAGCAGTCAGCTTCTTCAGCTCAGCTACATACACTAGGTATTCAAAATGTCCTTTTTATTATTTTCCCCTTTAACACTTGCAAAATGGTAAAACTTACCTAAGCTTCCTTCACACCATCTAGGCATATACTCTAAGCTTGCCACAGAGAACAGAGACAGTTAACATAAAAGGTTCGCACTTTACAAAGGCAATTCACCGCACACTAAAATAGGGATCTAAGATACAGGAACGCACTCCCTCCAGCATGTATTTGCGAGGTACTATGCTCTAGCACAATGAAGGAGCACATTTAAGCAACACAAATTAAATTAAAAACAAACTCCTGTTTTGTACAATAGTTTTGGTTAATTAGACTAACCCATATTAAAAGTGGTTTTCCTGCATTTTTCATAGGAGTCACTAACACTACTGGGCTTGTTTGCATTGTCACTGTATTTTGTAAGCCACTGATTTCGTGCCATACAAGTACAGAATAATAAAAAAAGCATATTCCTTACCCCAAAGCACTCACTTTTAAGGTAAGTACCTGCACAGCGCAGTGCACTGCTGTGCAAAGATGCCTGAATTCGCCCAGAAGCAGTGCAGCTGAGGCAGGGAGATGCTCTGCCCAGCCTAATTAGCCTTGCAGAGAAGCAGGGTTTATCAGCCTGGAAAACAGAGTCTGCTACAGCTTAGCCATTCCTCTTCCAGAGGTAGTTCTTTCACAGCTAGATCAAATTTCCGTGCATTTGGAGATCATGTAATACAGATATATTTCAGGCATCATACATTTTTTGCAATGAATAAAAGTATCTATTTCTAATGGTTACCATCCAGGTCACTCTTACTCCAGTTAATAAGTCAGGCTTTCTAGGTAAAATAAAACTTAACTAATAAGCTAAGGAGTGAAAACTCCAAAATTCATTGTGTTTCAAGGAACACTTTTCAGCCGTTCTAAAATCTTACCTTTCAAAAACACAAACTATGTGCCCCTAGACCATTCTAAAGTATTTCAATTTCAACTGTTCAAATGGACTCAGTTGCAGGGTATCAAAGCCCTTTCCACAAGTATCCAGAGACTTCTGAAATTTCATTAACCAAAACATGGTTTACTAGAAAAGTGAAGATAAGCCTCAAAGAGCAGGCAGAGAGATGAAAAATGCCTTTTCCCCCTGAGTACTTAATACTTCCTCTGATGGTTTTCAGTACCGTCAGTTCTCCACCTCTTATTCAGAATGGGAGGGTTAATCAAAAGTCCATATACAGAGGCGAATTCTCTCAGTTTTCCTGAAAGGCAATCTGCAACATTCAATTTTTGCGTGTTCCATAATACAGCCTACACCTACGATTTACTATGATTTAGTTTTAAATACAAGAAAATAATTGTCAAGCATCTGTGCAGTGAACCTTCCACGACAAATCTTTTAATTTCAGAGCAACTTTTTGGCTACCAAGAAAACTAAGATCTTACTAAAAAGGCTTATACAGAAAAAATCTTGTCATACACACGACATGATGAAATATGGTTTCTTAGATGTAAGCCATACAAATAAACAACTTCACCTTCAAGATTAAAGAATACAGATGGCAGGTCTCAGACTGCCAGAAAACTAATCCTTTTCGGATCTACAATACTGCTACAAAAATCCCAGATTAGCATCTCCATCACTCTATTCAGAATCATATTAAACTGATAAGCAACAGTTATTGCTGGAAATATAAAGGTAGTGACTGACTGATTCACTGGTAAATGCCATAACCTTACAATTGCTTCAAAAATTAGTTTCTTTTTTATCTCGAAAATGACATTACCTTATGTCTGAATGTGTTTGGTAACATTTTTAAGGCGAAAATCTGATTCTCAAGCATTACTGCTTTAAATAAAATTTCTATTTTCCAAAACAGTCATGACATGAACACCTACGAAAATGCAGGCTTGTACTTCAAATTTAGAATAACATAACCAGACCACCATTTCAAGTTACTAGCTTTAAACCCTTCAGTATATTCTAAAAACATACACATTGAAAAAAGCACTCCTCAAAACATATATACCTTAACACACAGGCACGCTGTTTCATAAATTTCTATTTAGACTTTTGCCTAACTTCTAACACAGAAGATTGCTACTTCGAAAGAGCTGAAAAAGCAGAGAGAAAAATCCAAATGCAAAACTGAAATCACTTTGAAGAAAAGAAAGATTCTCCTAATCTTATCAGATGGTATCAGTCTGTCAAAAGTGAGAGAAATCTAATAAAAAGCTTGAGAAGCTCAATTATACAGTTTAACAGCTTAAACTAGTCACTTTCAAAGAATTATATATTGTCATAAATAAAATGGTGAAATTCCATGGTTTTCGATGTTCCATCATACAATAAAATAAAGCAGCATCCCTTAAAAAAGAAAATCTTACCCTTTCCCATGTAAAAGACAGACCTAGTGCATCAAACTGTTTCCTCATGTGTTGAATATTACTGCAAAATAAAATAAAATAATTAACAAAATATTTTATCATGTGATCATATTTGAAATCAGGTGCTTATAAAGTTCTGAGAAATCAAAAGTATTAGTTAACCTCTAAACACTATCATCTCATTAGCAGTCAAACTCAAGGAACTGGCAGAATAATCATCTTTAATAATTTTAAAAGTCCCTAGTGTATTCTATTTCAATGTCTATGTATACAATTTTTCTTCTCTTGATTTGAGCATAACTGAAAAGCAAATATGGCACTGCAGTTTAAAGGACACATTCCTGAAGCATCACTTCTCAATGTTTTTAATTACCTTTACTACAGCTGGGCCAAAGGGCCCTCTGATATCTTCATGATGTAGTAGGATGCACTTTCATTGCCAGCTTAATCCTGCTCTATTCTGGCAATGCTAGCCCGGCTGTATTTTGATTTGGCTCTTCTGACCATGTGGCTCTAGGAGGAGTTGAATCAGCTTACCCACTCCACTGCAGACACGCCCTACAAAACAGGCTCCAAAAAACACCCCACCAGTTCTCCTGCTTCCTTCTGATCAACAGGCTGATCGAACCAGGACTGTGGCCACAAAACCAGCTGAGCCGACACAAAGGAGGCGGTGGGAACATACACCCTGGGAGGAGACAGCCCAGCCATAGCTAAACTTCAGTCAACTGCGAAACTATAGGGCTAGACCTTGCCCCAGATGGATTATACTAAAAATGTAACAGAAGATACATCAGAATATACAGTGAAGGTTTAGTCTGAAAATGTACTAAACACGGTTTACCAAAATACCCACAACCACAGAATATTAACCAGTGACCGCGTGTGAATTCGTTCATATACTTTAGAATTGTTTAAAATTTCCTACGGACTTTTACCTTACTATTAAGATGCATTATGTCAGACAAAGTATCTTCTTTCCTCCCACAGCGGTAATGTGACAGTCATGAAACCAAGCATTTAATTCTGATCCAGAACAAACTTGCACTGCGGAATAAATGAGTAACGCCGCTACCCAGTGTTAACAGTCGCAGAGCCCCAGTCATGCCAGAAAAGGTCTGCCTTCTCTAGTAAGGTACCTTTCCTGGTATACCAGGAACTCCTCTTACGGACTCACAGCTTCCACTGGGAGAAACCATAACTTTCAGCAGTACTGCTTGTATGTAAGTCCCACTCAAAATGAACTGTACCAATAAAAAAAAGTCTCAAATTTGAGTGTATTTTCACAAAACTTCTGCCACTATATTAACTCTTACTAACAAAAATTTCTGTGTGTTTTGTATAAGTAACTCTGTCTCCAATTTGGTTTATGCCTTTTTCCTAACTTTGAGAATATAAGAAGTAATAGTCAATTTGAGTTCATTTTAAATCACCTCTTCAGAAATTCAGGATGCTCTGAAATTGGGTTGCTCGCTCCTAAAATCAGCTGGAATGCTTACAGTGTGCCCCCTTTCACAGGGGTGGCTGGCTCTGTGCTAGGGATGACTGAAGCCTGTCAGGCTGCTGTCACACCATCACAGCTCCATGTTTGGTTCAGTCACCCCTGCTGCAGGCGTGAGAAACGTTCAGGACAGGGACAGTGAAGAAAACAGGAGACAGCAATTATTTCATTGTAATTAAATTTGAACTGCCTGTATGATGCATCAACTCCCTTACTTAGCATAATCAAAAAAACTGGGTATGGAAATAATTTTCCTGTTTAGATGTTCTTATCATTAGTCTCACTGACAATGTGCTAACTTTTCTCAGTTTGTTGTTATCTAACTCCTAAAACTCGACAACCACTCATTTCAGTACTAAGGAAATTTTCATAGCAAAATTTTCATCCAGTATAAAACATCTCATGACAACAAGCTGAACTGCTTTAAGTTAACAATCTGCACCTATTTAGAAGAAAAGAGAAAAACAGAACAGCACAGAAAGCAGCAGCAGAGAATGAGCTCGGGCTGCATCCTGCCACACGCTTTTTGGTATGACCTAGACAACCTGCTCAGGTGAGAGAGGCTGAGCTGACACAGTTCTTTGCTGTCTCACAGTCTCTTGGCCTTTCTTTTGGACCAATTCAACTCAGGTGGCAGAACGCCTTTCTGCTGGGTTGGCAACCTGAGCCAGTTCAACAAGATGTCCTACAAGTACCAAAGCTAGCATAGTAGGTGAGTAAAGAGAAGGGGGAAACACTAACCCCTTTGTAGTCAGCAAGTATGTAATGCCAGCCTCATCGTCTCAAAACGACAACCTTCACTTCTCCGTGCCTCGTTTGTCGTGTAGGCAAGGATCACAGTAACGCTGTATCTGGTGAAGGTTCCAGCAAGATAACTGAGGTAAAAGCAAGGCGCTTGGATATAACACATACATTGATTTGGTTTACAGCGGAGCTTCAGTAGGCTCATTGAAGGAAGACAGAAATCACCTTACTGACCATGCTACAGTATAATTGATAGCCCACAACACACGGTGCACAGTGATTTTTCAGACTCTCTCTCAAGAACAAAACCAGGTTTTTGTGTCTTGAAGGTATCTGGTTCTCATGCACATTCTTATCTAAACAGCACATGAATGAAATTTTTAAAAATTAGCATAACTCCCAATGTGTGTAGTGCGCTCACGCATTCTCCCTAAATGAAATCAGTTGCCATCATATTTTAGTTGAAAAAGTATCAAGTATCTTAACATGGGACCAGAAGCATGACAACAAACTTGAAAGAAACAGCATTATTAAAAAAGGAAACGGATCGAGGTCCAAAAAGACACCACAGCTACATCCAGAGCACAACAACCAGCTTCACTTAAGAAGATTGGTTTCTGAGTCATTTATAGAAATTAATGTTTACTTACACAACTTCCTACTCATTTGAATAAATATTAGGGGAATACAACATCCAATTCAGTGGTCTAAAGCCCAAAATCTTCACAGAAATCAGCAGCAATAATGGCAGCTTATCAGTTTCCAAGACCCAGTCCCAAATGAAAAAAAACTATCTTCTTGCTGCTTCACATGGTAATGAAACCTGCTAGAAAATCTAACCAAGTAGCTCATAATGTTCAACTGTGTATTCCATACTAAGATTTAGCTCATCACAATGAAATTCTGATTTATGTTTTAACCACTGATTTGCGTGTTTGGGAAATATCCCTCTTTCAGCATTCTACCTTTTTATAAGTTAAAAGTCACTGAGATTAAAACCTTGAAAATCATCCTGATACATTTATTTTTCAAAACTGAATCATCTGCACAATCCCACAAAATATTGGCAAATAACCCTGGTTCTTTCTGTACTGTCTTCTACACTGGTTTTGCTCTGTTCTGTTGGTCTGTGGGGCCACAGTACAGGTATTCACAGTGGAAATGTCACATTACTTAAATTCATTTAAAATTACCTTCGTGTCCAGCTTGCAGGGTGAAGCCCATGTTCAACTGCAGCGTTTTCTGCTGGTAAACCAAACGCGTCCCATCCCATTGGATTTATCACCTGTCAGCAAAAAGGGAAAACACAATCTTACGGAACTTTCTGGAATGGCACCAGCAACACACACACACACACACACTCCAAATAATGGACGGTGTTTTGCATTTCAGCATCTGCTTTGTCTGAATTGAACCTCTTCAAAACATGACAACTATGGCTAGGTCTGTTTCAAAAGATGAAGCATACTTGCTATCTACAATGTGATGTTAGAGGGAGCTCAAAGTATTTTGTGATCAGTCCTCACGACTATTTCAATACCAGGCTGACCATGAGAAAAATCAATCCTTTGTGAATTTGTGTGGTGGTCAAAATTAGCAGTGGATGTTACTACCAAACAGAATCAAATACTCATTCTAAAGAATGAGAATAAAGCAAGCAAAACACGGTTTTATAACTGCACCTGATGTGCAGCCTAGTATTTTTTTTACTTTTGTTGAACAAGAAAAATGAAAAATACCCTATAATAACCTTATTTCCATTAGATAAAACAAAGAGGATGCGAAGAACTGCTCTAGTCAAATTTTATTAAAATATCTCCTGTACATATAGACTACAGACTGACAAATTGTATTTCATGACCACAAATGAAGGTGGAAAAAATGTTTACTACAAAATATAAAGAATAATTTCTGTTGAAATAGATATATATCTTTCCTACTAACATTCAAATTATTTAGAAAAACAATCTAGCAATACAGTAAGTATTCAAAAAACCTGTTTAATAACCAAGGAAAGAAAGGCCAGTACTTAAGACGCTGTCATTAAACACATATATTGAATACCTGATAAAATTAATCCGATTTCTTACACCTACAAATGTGCTGCAAATTCAGTAATTATGATTAAAGTTACACAAGTTTAACAACAGCAAAACATGACTGAGTAACATTTTACAGGTTGTAAGAAATCAACATTTTCACCCCTTAAACCATGTATTTATATAAATAATTTGTTCTTTAGAGGCACATAAGCAACCAAGCAGTAAGAAAGCAAGTCCAGCAATACTAATCTCATAAGATATCTCCATGGGAAAAATGTGTTAGTTCTGGAAGCGTAAGAGCTACTTTTGTCAGTGGTTTGAATTATTTTTATTCTTCTTTGTCACAACCTTCCAGTCACCGAACTTCAATGCATTCTTCCATAAAAAATATTTTATAGACATGTTTATAAAGGTGCCCTAGGCACCACCTCAGCATAAAAGCAACAGGATTTAACAGATGTGACTCCTCAGCATTCTTGTTTTCAATACGGAGCTAAAACTAAACCTGCTGTATCTCATTAGCCTGCTGGTGCAGCAACAAAACCACAGGCTTTAACCTATGATCAACTGTGATTCAAGCCAGTACAGCAAGGGTCCACGCACAGCACATTTTTGATGTATAAATCTAACAGAAATTGGAACGCTAGTCTGTGTTACAAATTTCCCCTAATATCAGACAGAATATTCTTCCTCATATCACAGTGTCAGAAAATAGGAGTCCTAACTCCCTACTTTCCCACATTATAAGTGTTACATAGAAAACCTCATTTGGAGCCGAAACCACTTGTCAACGCCACGTTGAAGCACATCTCTCCCCAGCCCTTCTCTCTCCCTCCCTCCACCAGCAACCAAAACTATTGGTATGAAAGAGAACAAAGAAAGGTAAGCTTTACATAAACTACAAATCTCAACAGATTTTTTTAAGGACACACTAAAATATTAGTTTCTGCAGCTCAGTTCTTTTTGACCACTACTATTGTTGATGACCTGTCTCTGGACAGAAATGATGAAATAAACCGGACTTTTTTTTAATTTATAATACATATTTATTTAAACACCCTTTGTTCAGACAAACACCCTACATTTGCAGCCCTACAAATGCTTTCTTTTACCATAAGCTGCGCATTAAGTGAGATTAGAAAAACTACACCATTAATTTTTGTAAAATTTGGCTTCTGAAGATCTCCTGGATATAGATAGGCAGCCGAAAGCAAGGCACAATCTCATTTCTCACGCTCATGAGCAAAAGGATGGAGGAAGAACACCTTCACTACCGGCTACAGACTCCCCAGAAGGGCTGACTGATGCTCCAGACAGCTAACGTGCAGATATTTTATCACTGTACCATCAGCGCTAGCAGGAGTTATCTGCTCACACAGATCTTCCCAATTCTAGCATGTATATTAAAAATATCATACAGTGTATTAACTTATCACATTCAAAAGACAGTTCAATTTAACAACCAATAGCATTCTTCAAGTTAAAGGGCTGAAGAAGGAAGTTAATTCAAGTTTCAATCAGAAACCTGAACTTAAAGAGACATTAAAAATATCCTCAAATTAATCTCCAGGATAGATCTATTTATGTAGTTGCTATAGAGATGAATGTAACATGCACAGTGGTTTAGCAAATGATTTCAAGTTTATTGTCTCTTTTACTTCCCTACCGTGAATGGATTTGAAAGGTTTGTGAAACACATTTGTCTAAACAAAGTTCTGGGCTCCCCAGTTCAAGAAGGATGAAGAGCTACTGGAGAGAGTCCAGCGGAGGGCTACAAGGATGGTGAGGGGACTGGAGCATCTCTACTACGAGGAGAGGTTGAGGGAACTGGGCTTGTTCAGC
>Ga0181612_117157_pt1 | contig 32365 bp, 14 predicted proteins | sample HoacroProtozoa21_FD_119630 | JGI IMG/M metagenome (GOLD analysis project Ga0181612, IMG submission 119630) | Hoatzin crop microbial communities from Cojedes, Venezuel. Combined Assembly of Gp0051906, Gp0051904, Gp0051908 | reverse complement strand
TTTGGAATAGGACTTCTCATTTTAGTTTACCCACAGGAATTCCAAACAGGATGTGAAGAACATGCACCTTTGACAGAGACATCGTGTCTGCAGTGACACCTTGGGAAACTGGCCGAGGCAGCTAAACTGGGGTTCAATTCTGTGAGGTTTCAAGCATTTAAGCCTTCATCCAGAAAGCGCTTTCACTTGTGTCTAAATGTTTACCAACAAGGTTTTCTGCACCAGGATCAGAATACTGAGCAGTTGGCAGCATGAAAAGCATAATCCTGGAAAATCTGACAGCTATAAGCTAAAAACGCCAACCTTGCCAGCAAGGGTATTCCAGTTATGTCCTCTCTTCTAAATTATTTCATCGGTAATGTCTCCTGGAAAACTGTAGGGCTTGGAATGGCACCTGTTCTTTATTTAACAAATTATTTTGAGGTATGCTTGCCAAATTCCCCGGGGATTCAAGAGGATAAATTGCAAACAGAAGCTTTGCTTCAGTGGCTTCCAGTGGAATTTCTTCTCATCAATACTCTGCCAGTTTTTCTGTATAAGTCTGTAGCTCACAAAAAGCTGCTGGAGCTGTAGCAAGGGAAACTGAGGATTAATTTCTCCATGTGGGAGATATGCTATGATTAGTAAGACATCTTTATCCTTCCTTAGCTTCAAGCTCATGTTCCATTAATTTCAAGGGTTTGCCCTCTTCCCAAGTTTTCAGGTCTCCATCCTCACCTGATGGTCCCATCTGGCATCTGCTCGAGTCATGAAAAGGCTCTTCTGGTTTGTAAACAGTTCCTGATTACGCAGTTTGGATAAGATCCACAAAGGACTAACAAAGTCTCTGAAGCATCATGGGGCCTTCTCTGTAGCCATAGAAAATGGGGTCTGAAACCATCTGCATTTTGCCAATTAGCTTATTCCTAGTTGCCATGACGCTTTGTGTGGCTGCCCTAAATATCTTCAGGGATCTTGCTTCAGTGCTCACAGACAGTACAATCTCCATAAATAACACCACGTATAGCTGGTGCTCACACATCTTCTGTGGAGCCCTCACAGCTGGGAATGGACTAGTTCGAGATGGCCTCGTAATGCCAGGTGGCAGCAGCTGCCTGTCACTGCTTGGTCTTGTAGCGAGTCACCTTTCAAGCTCTTTGCTCTCCTGCTACAGTGGATGCTCCACAGAGCTCTGAGAAAGTGCCAAGGAAACCTGCTGGGGATCTGGATACGGTGGCCTAAGTATGCTGACATTTTAGTTTACATCTGAAAGAGTCTCTGCAGCACACTGAGCGCATCCTTTGATTCAGCCACAGTATAGAGCTGCAGAGAAGTTGAGGATAAAAAAAAAAATTTCTCTTATATAACCTTTCAAACTGCAGAACACATTTTCACCTCTGCATGTCTTGCTGTACTTTGTCTCATTCTCCACGTATCTTCTGCACTCTGTATTATTCCACAGCTAAACATATTTTGAAACTCTAGTTACACGAGTCTACATCTCCTAGACCTTAGTGTGGTTTCTCACCTCCAGGAATTTCAGAAATAAATTAGTAATAGCTGTACCTTATGAACTTGGTTCCCAATGCAGGTTTTCAAAATCATGTGTTTGGAATATGTTTATGGCTACATCTACTGCTGTTTCTGACCCTTGTAGCCAGTTCCACACGTTAATCAAACCCACTCTTAGCTCCTGCTTGTACTTGGTTATTGTTTTGATTCTCAGCCTCTTTCTGAGTTATGAGACATCCATCTTTCTCTATCCCGGAATACCACACCGTACTTTTAAAATAACTTTCTAGTAGCTTTCTCCTTAAAAGTTTCCTTCCTTTTACAAAGACAAACTTCTCTAATCATAATCAGCACAATGACAATCTACAAAATAAAATTCTACTATATTGGTGAGAGATAGTAAAAAAAGGTATACCAAAATATTTCTGGAGGAAAAAGAAAAGTCTGGGAGATACATGTTTGTATGTGTGTGAAATAGAAATTGCTCCTATTTTCCTGGTGTTTTGACTAGCCTTAATAGTCACATTTAAATATAAGGGATGGGAGGAGAGGCTTTGCACTGATCTTTATGCCTAGCCCACTCAAATGTCAAAAATTTCAGAGCTAGGTAGAATTTGGACATTATGTGCCTTACATTTTGTTTCTTGGAGACTGATGGAAAGGCTGAAAAGAGAGACACCGAGTGGACCCACGCACAGTTTCTTCTCATTAAAATAAAGTTGCAGAGTCACTAATTTCTTTATTAGTTAGCACTATCAAAAAATTTACTATTTTTCAGAAAAAAATATTTTTAAGTTCTTGCAGCAAAAGCTGAAGATACTTACTAGTGAGATTTTCTTTCTATGGAATAGATATCCAAAGTGTGTGTTTTACATCTTTTTCTGCACCCCAACACATTTCCTTGAAATTGTGTTCCACAACTTTTGTCATAGTGGGGCATAAATCGGAAAGGAAGGTGTAGCAGCTTGCATCAACAGTTACCTCGGAAGGAACATTTGTGAATTGTGGCACGTAGCCCTGCAAAACACCACTGCCGCTGCTCATGACAGCCACAACCTTTGCACGGAGTTTGCAAGGCCTCGGGACAGCGGCTCGCCAGGCCTGCTGGGTCTGAACTTATCTTGACCTGCCCACAGCTTTGCTTTGCTTGGTTTAGCTGCCACAGCAATTTCCCTAACGGACCAGGCGTCTACGGCTAATCTGTTTGACTTCTTGTATGGTACGACCATAGTTTTGTACAGACAATAGCAACAAGAAGCAACTCTACAAAGAATGATCTACATAGGAACACAGCATGGAGAAATACGAACCTAGTGTGACCGCAGAGGCCTTGAGAAGTGGGCACGGAGTGCAGCATAGAGGGGTACAGGCATGGGGTACCACTGCCATCGAATAACCCTGCCTGGGTGCATATGACAGCAGAGGTGCTAACGATCCTCATCCAGAAGCTAGGATGTTCATACGCCCCACAGAATTAAGGAGACCCTAACGTGAAGCCATCCCAATAGTACCAACCACCAAGGAAAGTCCATCAGAATTCCTCAACAAAGCCAACGCAGCCCTTTTCATCCAAACAAATAAATTCCATAGGGAAAGTCAGGCACACTTGTTGACAATTTTCATGCTCAGCTGACATAGAGACATTAGTTTGCCACTCATATTCTTAATGTATCACACATCTACCCTGTTATCAGAACTAAATTCCACATCCACCTCTGCACAGTCTGTTTTACGAGCAGGAGTGCAAACAGCGTCTTGCATGATATAAGTTGGTTTATGTGGGAACACACGAGTTACTAATGGTTACCATGCATTAAAAATGAAGTTAAATCAGAAGCATTATTTAAAAAAAAAAAAACAAAACCACAAAAATCAGTTTAATTTTCACCATTTGCTTACACTCATTTTGTGAATGAGTTAGCTACACGATGAGGTAATTAAAGACATGTGTATCAAGCAACTATTTTCTGTTTATTCAGCTCTTTTTTCAAGACACATTTCTATCTAATAAACATTTCAGTAATGATAATTCTGAAAGAAGTAAGATCTGAAAGAAGATCTGAAAGAAGCAAGAATTAAGAATATACTCTGAATAAACCTATACTGGCTTTAAATTTATTTGCGACTGGCTCCCTAATCACGCAGGGTTTAGCTGACCCACTTGGCTTACCAAAGACATGGGCTACAAGGTTGCTGATACGTGTGGTGGAAGTGTGATTCCCAGTAATGTGATGTCATTTCCTAAGGCATGGTCAGTGATTGTTTCTTCCTCCGTAATGGGACAGTTTACCATCATGTCTAGTCTTCACCAAACGCAAATTATTATTAGGCACATTTAAGTGATGATGCAGTTAAAATGGCTTCCACGTAGAGATGCTGTAACTCGGCTGATCACAGCAAGTAGCAGGACACTAGTCCTGTAACTGGGGTGAGCATTCAATATTCCTGACTCCTAGACCAAGACTGGGAACACCACATTATAGTGCTTTGCTGTGCACTGAGACATAGAAGACGAGAAAGAAAACATTCCCTGGCAGATTTAATTCTAATGAGGATTTATATTCAGTTTAACTCGAACTTAAAGGCTCACATCTGTAGACAAAAAAAGGTATTCTAAATTTCAAAAAAGTGCTTCGGAGGGTTACCTAATAAGCAGACCTGCTGACATCTCTGACATCTCACGTTTGTGATGTGAAGATGGCTACATCATGAATGATTGATTCCAGACGTGACTTCCTGCTGGGAGAAATCACCATGCTGACAAAATATTGAAAAAATTTGTGCAAGTGTTCTGAAAGGCCATGGATATGAGTACCTCATAGGGTGTCACAGAACAAGGATCTTTATTCTTTCATTTCTCAAATCTAATTGAGCAATAGGATGGAGTTTTTGAGCGAATGTTTTTTAAATAGATGGCTGGAGGGCATCCATGTTTTCCTAATCTTACTCCCCGAGAACAGAATTAAGCTTTTTGCTCCTCTTGTTAATTTATAGTGAGATTTTAGAGCAACCTTTTCTAAAAGCAATGTACCTTATTAGGGAAGAGAAAATACATATAGTAGTAACAGATGTCAATTATATACAATAAAACATAGCCAGAAAAAATGAAGAGAGCTCACACTAAAAAAGACCTAGTTGGATCGCATTTCAGTAATGGCCATTAACTTAAGTCCTTCGCTTGAGCGCTCCCAGCTATAGCAGAAACCTGTAGGAGCTGACTAATAGCAACAGGCGAAAATCATGTCCCACGTGCCTTAGATTTAACATGCAGAGATGCATAGAACAGCTTTAAAAGAAATGAAAAAAGAGGAGAGAAGGGGATGGTAGGGGACAGGAAAGAAGTGGAGAGGAAGATAAACCAAAAACTAAGTCCTCTGAGGTTCACATAATTCCAAGTTTACACCTTTTAGAGTTAGATATAGCTAGATAATTTCACATAAAGCTGAAGATCAACTCAAGCTAACCCTATCGTGCAGAAGAATATCTGAACTTATTTCTGCCTTTTCTGTTTGTTTCTATCTAACACTTTCCTTCGCTTGCCACTAAAATGAGTAGCCATAACACAGGAAAAAGAGATACATGAGTAGATTATATAACCTCCAGTAAACAAAATGTAAAAAAACATATTCATACAAAATTCCAGCTCAAAAAAAAATTGAAATAACCATCTCAAGTTACGGAGGCTTATCTGAATCATCTGATCACATCTTAGACTCCCCCAGAGTTCTCATAAGTACAAATGCTGCACTTCGGGCTCAGGCTGTTCAAAATGAATGATGTGTGCTGGTTTCTGTCATTATCTCTCCTGTGCCTTACTGGCTCTACAAGTCTGTTTCTTCCCTCTCCATTTTTTCTGTCCTCCCTGGGGGTAGCAGATATTTCCTCTTCCTACCCACAAGTTTTATGTTGTGGTGCAATTCAGTTTTGGTCAAGTACGTCGGTCTGTTCTGGTAGATCTGAAGGTGGAAATCCTTTATTGACTTATTTAACCAATGTGCTTCAACTTTCTGCTGGAGAAACTGGTGCTAGACCCGGTGCTACCTCTCAGCTTTTGGTTCTTTGCCAGGTCTGCCAACACTGGTGCCTGTTTCTGGTAATTTTGGTGACAATTGGCCATCAGGCCATTTTGTTGGTACTAGAAGTATTTTAAAATATTTCTAGTATCAACAAAATGCTCACTCATGACTTGAATCCAATCAGTTGTGCAATGCAAACATCGCACTGCAATTTTTCAGTACAATGAACTAGCACACACAGTAAATACCACAAACCAGAAGTTTTATTTTTAGCACTCCCAACAAATGCACTCTAAGGAGCTTTTTTAAAAAGCATTTTCACAAACTTCCAAGGAGGAAACAAAACTTAAACCACGCTCAATTTTTCATTTTCCACCTTTCTTTGTAAGCACTTGCTGTAGCCACATTCAGCTGAATCTGCGAGTATGGAAAACAGATGCTTTGACTATAACTATGAAGGGCTGAAGGTTACGATGTGGTAAGGTGCAGCAGCTAATGTAGGCACGTGTCTTAGGAAAGATGCAGAATGACTGTAGGATAAACTGGTCTGCTACGATTGACAGTTTCATAGTGACTAATACAAAAACATCATTGCCATGTAATATTTCAGAAGGCTGCGAAAAGGTGTAAGAACTGGACTGCTTTACGCCAAACGTTGACAAGTACCAGTGAGGATACTGTGAGCTGCTGAATGACTAGAAGGTGGCCTGTAAACTCCACAGCATGATGCTTAGGTGCTGTGCTGCCAGGTATCATCTCATTAGGTGGAAAACAGTGTAAATGTTCACAGGAATCCGGCCGCCTTTAAATCTCAGTGCAGGCCTGGTTTGCAGAAATGACTGATTGCTGGCTATCTAGGGCCTTCATGTTCTGTAAAGATGACTGAAAAGTTATCTGCTGGGAGTACTTCTCTGCGCTACTCTAGTGATTTCTGGGTCTTGAATACCCACTGTAAGACCTGTGTGCTCAGGCCCTACTTAATCTTAGTGTTTCAGCTGTAGCAATTTATTTATGAGAATAACTTTTTTCTTGTACACTGCAGCACCTCTGTGAGTTAGAGATGACAGAAAAACTCACCTTTGTTTCGCTTTTAAGCAGCGATCATTTCATGACAAGTTTCTAACTACACAAACTGAATAGTTCATGGAATGATAGCTGTAGCGGTAGTCTAGGAAATAAACCCTCTTCTGCAGGTGACCTACCTGAAATCCAACCTACTGAAACCATTAAATAGAGGTAAAAACTATTTGCTTTTTCCTTGTGAACTTCCTTGCCCCCCCTCCCTACGTGACTACATCAAGTGGCCAAATACAGCTGATACTCCCTAGCAATCAAGTCTGAAACATGTTTTTCTGGAAGCAGTGTGAATCCAGCTCTTCTGGAACAACACTCCATCCAGGCACCAGACTGCAGCCTCCCCAGCACCGCGGCGCGAGGCGGAGGGGCAGGACAACCACGCACTTTCGCTGTGGTTTCTGAGCCCAAGTCTCTCCACACAGTCTCCCTTTCCTGTTACGGAACTTCAGAAAACTGCCTGCAAAGCATTACTCTGAGTTTCTGCCTCTGGTGTGGGAATTGGCTTAGGGTGAGATTAATCCTCACATTACATGATTTGCAATCCTGAGGAAAGCGAAGGCTGGGTATTGTGATGAATATTTCGTAGTAAAAGAGAAAATAGCTACCATTTCTATGGTAAAGATAGGAGCAGAGTCCTAGGCAGAGCCTCAGGATTCAAACAGTACAAATGCACAGAATAGAAACATGAACACGGAGAGAGAACTCACCACAAAGCTTTGTGAAAAAATGTCTATAGTAATTGAGATAGCTTTACTTAAAATATGATTGGCAGTCAACAAGAGAGAATATTCATAGATTTCCACAGACACTGTAACGTGCTGCAAAGAGGCTGTTCTCTACATGCTCGCTTGTCACGTCTGCGCACAGCACCGCCGTACCCACAGCGGGAACTTGGAATATGTCTTTCCCTCTCAGTGACTGTGTTATCACCATGAATAATGTATGACCTACAGATTAGGGTAATTTTTTCGTGCACATCAGGGAATGAATTTAGCTTGACTATTCATTAAGTTCAACAGTGCTGTTAGGTAAAACTGCAAGCCTTGTTTCAGCCCTTCACTGAGAGGTAGAACCCGTTGGTGCTGTAAGCGGAAGCCTCCCTGTATGCGTCAGCAGTTTATTAAATCTTTGCTGTAGGCTCTGTAGCTTCTAGAGCCTGTTTGGTATAAAAGATGAAATTGGTCAGATTTTTTTGACAAATAAACTTAAGTTTTTAATTCAAGTTCAACTAATTAGTTGTTGGCTATTCAGTACTGCTACAGGTCTTTTTCTTTAGGCACTTTGTGGCTACTCTGATTCTGCTTGTAAACAGCAATGCAGTAGCAGGCAGGTTCCAGCGGGGATAATTGACTCTTGTGTGAAGTTTCTTAATAGCACACCTGGAAATAGTTAAAATTCATTTTCTATATTTAGAAAAGTTAAAGGACAGAGCCACAGCAGGTACAAATTGTTTAAAGTCACTGGCATTATACAGATTTTGACTGGCTAAATAAATGACCTCACATCTAAATGCTGAAAGAACTAGCAGTCATGGTAGGTTTCTGCGTCAGAGAAGAGTATAATTTCCCTACTACTACTCCAAACAAGTTGTGAAAGTCATATTCCTGTGGATTCGGAAATAGTCACCTTATTTCAAAGAGATATCCTTTGTGAGCTATTGCTCACTAATGAAATAAGATGTGCCCAGTCTGTCCCTCAGTTTAGACTGAAAAATTATTGCTGCTGTCTATGATTTTAAATAATACATAGTGTACCTTTACCAACATATGGCGGTGTCTTTGCAAGAAGTGCTATGTATGATCCTGCTGGAAGCTACATTAGAGTGTCTCTGATACAGAGATGTCATGGAACAGCAGAGATCATCAAAAGTTATAATGCTGACTTTATGTTAGCAGTTAACTAAAACACAGTAGTTCTGAAATAGATAATCCACCACTTATTCTGAATTTTGAACTACAGAATTTAAGTCAAAGGGCTTGCCAGGATAACAACGTAAGACAGCTAAATACCATTAATACAGTCATTTGTCTCATTTTACTGAAGTGATGATTATTTTTACATAGGTATCAATCTTACTTCCATGGAAATGAATGCAAAAAAGAAAAGAAATCACACTGAATCTACTAAAAAGAAGAATGGATTCCCAAACTGTAATGTGGATTTCAGTGGTTTTGGACTGCTAAGAGAATAGTGTATCAGCACATTAACAAAACCTTTCACTACTGGGCTTTGCTGTGTCTTCTAGAGAAGGTTCAGAAAAGAAGATGGAAAAAAATTATTTTCCTAACGCATCTGTGATGTCTCAGCAGAGGTTTCCTCTGGGACTGACTGAAGTAATCTTCTACTATTTCAACACATCTCCAGTGTAGAATAATGCCTTTAGCTGTAAGGGGTCTGTAAAAGAGGCTACGCCAAGGAAATAGAGCATCTTTTCATCGGTTCTTTATCCCTTGCCTGGTGAACCCATTTCTACCTGCAGCAGGTACCTCTGCCCACAGAGGTTACACTTGCTCCATGAATGATTAAAGGTTCCACAGATGGTATTGCAAATATCTTCTGGATGATGTGCACTAGCAAAGATTTGGAGAATCCGGTCCTGAACATTTATAGTTTGCATAATCTCTTTTTGTGCTAAAGTTACACTCCACCACTGAGCACCCAAAAGAGCTGTATAAATGTTATAAATCAAGTAACAACTTCTTTCATGCAGAATTAGAATTAGTATGTGTATTTTATAGCAGAAGACAAGAAACATGAGTTAAGACTCTTTTAGCCCCTGCCATGGTAAAAACCTCGTTGGCAGAATGAGGTTTGTATGTAACTGTAGAGTGAGATACCAGTTCATAGAGCTTTGCACATTTTATCAAAAAAAAAGAAAAAAGACTCAGTCTTGTGCTGTCATCCCAAATGTTCCTGCATTCCAAATTAATGCACTTTCTGATCTAAATTAATAAATGCTTGCTAGCATGTAGTGATTTCTGCCCTCTGTCTACTTTGTGAAGATGTATTTCAAGTAATTTGACACATACAAAAAGTCCACCTGCATGTTAGGCACACTCATGTTCTTATATCTGTATAAAAAAAAAATATATATGAAGTAGCTATGAGATACATAAATATTTTATATAAAATATATATATAAAGTAGCTATGATATATATAAAATTTATATATCTCATAGCTACTTCACACAGGCTTAGCTGGCAAGCTGAGCTGCGAGTGGACAAGATGATGACCTCCAAAAGAACCTTCTAACTTAAATTACTGTGTGACTTGAATTTTCAAGTCTGGGTTCTGACCATCTCAAGCCATCTCTTTTCCAAAGAGGGAAACTGGGTTTATGGAGAGCTATCTTGCACAGGTCTCGAAATTAATGTCAGAAGTAGGAACATCTCAAACAGGGAGTTTTCGTATCAGTGTCTGAAACATTAACTTTCAACAAATTATACTGTAACCTGCAAAGATGTAAATACTTGATTCTTTGCATACTTTACATTACTAGATTTGAAAACTTCTAGAGGTCATAGAAATAGATTTCAATACGCATTTGGGTATAATCTGGGTTTTATCAAATTTGTTCTGGACATTAAAAGCACTTGCAAAATTTAGGCCATATAATCAGAAGGACTGATCCGAAAGTCTTCAAGAGATAAAAAGAGCTTTGTCATTATTACTTTCATTAGCATTAATGGCATTGCACAGCTAAAGCCCTGCTCATCTGGATAGAGATGCAGCTCTGCTTGTTCTGGCTGGCGTGCAGTTTTACAGACATTTAGACAACTGGATGCCCACGCTAGCTTAGGATCCGCTTGGAATTCAGGGGCCTCTTCCCCAGTTACACTGGCTGTGCTTCCTCTCCTCTCTCTCACACTAATCCCATAAAGCATTGCTGGGTTTTGAGATTTGGGGTGCCAAAACGGCTTGAAATGACAGAGGAGCAAGCAAATCACTATTCCCTTCCAACAAACAATTACCAAGAGGAAATGGAAGTTTCAGTGACTGTGGGCTGCTGTTCAATAAGGTTGCTCCATATTCGAGACAAGTCCTAGAAAAACACACTTCTTCATCTTCGAATCTCGCACTCTGCAGTGCACCAGACTACCAACTAGCTGTCTGACTTTTGGAGCTTTCTCATCACATTCATCTTCAGGAATGTATTGCCATTCTGAAAGAATGTATTTGATTTACTTTATCTTTTCAATTTAGAAAAACTTTTCAGAGAATGGATGTTTAACTGGTTATAAAACAGGAGGGTGGCTTATTATACTTAAAGTTAGGTTTCTTGATTCACTTTGCACAGACTGAAAACACATAATCTAGTGCTTTCTGTTTGCAAAGTCTTTATTCGGAAGGATTTCATTTGCTCCAGGAGGGATAACCTTGCTGCAGTTATGCTCCTTTGAATTACAACTAGATCTTTGAACTCCAGACAGCTGAATAAACAAATGTCGTCCACCAATTTAATTATCCTGGCCTGTTTGTCGGTACCAGCAGAACACTATGTAGCACATTGGCAATTAAAACTCCACTTCTGATTGGTAGCAACACACTACAGGTCAGGCCTTTGTGGCCAGAGGGCAGAGGCTGGGTTGCTGTTCTTGATCTGGGAAGCTCCCAGATGCTCATGGCTGGCACAGGGTGGGTCGGGTGGTGTCTGGAGGCGGCAGGCAGTGGTACCCAGTACAGGTACCGAAGACGTAGGTTAACCCAGCTTCACTAGCAGCTCCCAAGCTCAATGCGGTGCAATGCAGGCTGGGGCTCTCAGGCATGCTATGCATTCCTAGTTGCTACAGCACTATGTGTGTCTCAGGCTGCTTTCAGTGTTGTGTGCCAAGCATCAGTTCCAGCCCCCATGAGAATCTACTTCTCTGTGCTCTTTCCCACTTCTGTACAGATTCTAGCTGAAACGGGAAAATAATTAAATTTCTCTACTTTTGATTTATTCATATCCAAACTCCACCCAGCAGCTTAAGACATCTGTAGTATCACTAAGATTTTTCATATCCAGCAGCATTCAAACATTGTCACAGAAACAGGTCAGGAAAGAAGGGCACTAGCATGTTATGCAAAACAATTGCAGTTGCCTAGCACCATTCAGCTGATTGCCACCGACATTCTGAAATGAAACCAGCTGATGATGTCATGTTCTGAAGTAGTTTCTATGTTCTCCTCTAGAACTGGAGGCACAGATTTTAAGAAAACAGAACATCCATTAAGGCTAGTCTACACATTTCTGATTCCTAACTTGCTGTTTTTACTGTGCTAAGCAGGTTGAATTATACCAGATCTGCTGTCATACTGCTCAGCAGCAGAAAAACACGGTAGACAGACTTTTTATCCTTTCTGGGTTCGGGTTCGCAAAAGTGAAAATGAAAACCATTGGCAAAAATTTGTGCTGAACTTTCCAGATGCACAATAAGCTCAAGGTTCATCAAGTAGAGAAAAGCCGTGTGACAGTTTGTCTGAATGAATCTAATTATTGGTCTTGTCAGTAATGTCTTGCATCAAATCATTCTCTCAAAGAGAAGTCATGCAACAACACTGTGTGCATACAAAGTGATATTTTGGTGGAGAGTTGCATAAGCTAAGTGAGAATTAGATTTGTTTCATAACAGGTCCCACCTGAGTCAGTGTGAGAAAAAATAGGCATGCCAAAGGTGATAAGCATTGATATTCCTTTGACTAGACAGAATATGATCTCAACTGTACTAAAAGGAAATTTTGCTGAAGTGAACTGTAATCTCAACTGTCACCTAGCATCTTTACTGTGAGTCTCCTTTCATAAAGCAGGCAGTTTTTCAATGTTTTGTACAGTATTATTAGAACCTGAATTATGTGTGTATTGTCTCCAAAGAGGTTGCCTACAAATTCATATTTTTCAAGGCTTTCCGTTTCTTGATTTTTATTTCTTTAACAGTTCCACCCAAAAGGGAGATGATGATTATGAAGATTACACTTCAAATAAGACTTGGGTTTTGACTCCCAAAGTCCATGAGAGTGATGTCACTCTTATTTTAAATGGCTTGCTGGAAGGATATGACAACAAGTTGAGACCTGACATAGGAGGTATGTTGGTTTTCTTTTTAGACCACTTTTGATTAAGCAGTGAAGAGACAGAATTTTCATAGCATATTATGCTACACAGGAAGCAGAATCCATTCAAAGTAGTCATGTAAATCAAATACAATATAATATACATCAGCGGCATGAAAAGTAGTCATGATTTTGGAAGCTGTCATAAATTAAGATTGTTAAATCTGTCCTGAGACACCTAATAGGCTGCTTGTAATGATGCACCTGCATAGGAAGTTCAGAATTTAATTTCTGGGGAATGAAAAAGCAAGTTTTTATCATCTTTGCATATCTAAATGAGGGTGTTAGAGAATCACAAATAATATATTGGAAAGGAAGGCCAAAATGAGGATAACACAGCCCAGTCCTTGCGTGATGAGATGGACGCAGGCAGAGCCCCTGACAGCAGAAGGTCTGCGCTGACCGATGCGGCATGGGCCCTCACTTGCACAGCAGGGCAAGAAGTGACTGGGGAACGGGGCGCAGAGCGAGGGGGTCCCAAAAGATAACTGCAGTCGAGTAAGGGCAACCTCCCTAGATTTCCCCTACAGCCAACACACGTATGTAGACCCAAGCTCAGACTCCTAATGGAAGCCTTGTTTGACTGAATCACCTTTGGCAGGAATCGTCCTCGCCACTGATCCCTGCGGGAGCTCACCGAGATAAATCTCCCCGCGTCGCTGCAAGTCAGCTTGCGCAGGCCCCACGTGTGCACGCAACAGGCAGACAATACCTCTGTAGAAGAGGACACAGCAGTAATAAGATTATAGAAAAATGCAAAGAGAATTCATCAGTGAGGCAGGCAGCAGAAAGCAGAGAGCAGCAAGGTTAATGAAAGAAGCTGTTTCTAACAAGTTTATAGAGACTTATAATCTACGGAATTTTTGACAATAAGGGATAACAGGAGTATTTAACCTTCAATGTATGTATTTAGTGCAAATCAGCACAGAAATTTGCCTTATTCTCCCAATCCAAGACTTCAGAGAATAGAAAGGAATTAAGCACTCATGAAAGCATCTGGGAAAAAACGATCATGTTTTAGTTAAGTTGTATAAGAACAATGAAGCTACAATAGACTAATTTCAAAATAAATTAATCTAAGAACTGTTTTTCATTCCTGTTTTAGAGCCTTGAGTATTATTTTTGCGTTGGGCTCATGAAATTGTTACTTACCTACAGCCTTCTCTGCAGGCAACAGCCGTCGTGTTGCATTTGTCATTATAATGTGAAACAAGTGACGCAAGACTTAGCAGAAGAAGTAGTTTGCTTTCGTTAATAGTGTTTTGTCAGACGTGTTGCTGTGACCTGACATGCAGTAAACATACTGTCAGTCAGCTAGGACCCGCTCTAAGCTAACAGCACTGGTTTCAGTCGTTGTTCTCACAGCAGAAGAGAATTTGTTCAGATAGAATAAACAATATAAGAATTTGTCTCAAAGTGTCTCCAACTAATTTCGAACTGGAGACATCGCTGCAGATTTATATTTATTGTATATGCACATTTAAATGTGAGGCAACCATAGCCATACAAGAGAGATACTACAGTAATATTTTCTTCTATTTGACCTTCACGTAGCTGATCTTCACCTTCACTCGCGTTAACGATCCTTGTGGTTTCTCTTACAGTTAAACCGACAGTAATTCACACTGACATGTATGTAAATAGCATTGGACCTGTGAATGCTATCAATATGGTAGGTAAATGATTGCAAATTTTCCTACTATATTCACTTTGGTACAAAGCCTCCATAATTTATGATATTATAAAGTTTCCATCAGTTTTAGCGTTGTGCTATACCTATGCTATTTTTAAAATTTCATTGTTATTATTGACGTGAGGACTATATGAGCTAAGAATCCATGACAGGGAAACTGAGCTCTAAGCTGAAAAAAAGTAATAATAGTAGTTTTAACTTATTCTCACACTTTTGTGCTGTATTTTCAAGTGCTTTGTGACAGTTTAACTCCTGTAAAAGTGATCTTCCAGATTGCTACAAAATAAGGAAAAACATTGACCGCTGGTACGATCACTCTTGCCACCAAGAGATAAAAAGAAAGAAGCCTAGATCCTGTCTCCTCTCCTCTTTGCAAAGTTCCTACAGAAAAATTGAATAATATTGTCATATAGGTGAGGGAAAGTGTTCTAGCCTTAGCACAATGTCTACTTCATTCTTCTAGTTTTCATGTGTAGAAAGAAAATTCAGATTGCTCTTCTCCATTCCATAATTCCCTCTGCAGCTCCTGGCTGCCCACTGGTGCCAGGCAAAATGAGACTTTGCCACTTCTGATATTAACTGGGGGGCACAGGCAATTCAGGCAGCCAAGTCAGCTCAAATTTTTCGTGTCTTAGATCCAAGGGAATAAGTAATTGTTCTATGACTTGATCGGGCATGGGTTGAGGGGTGGGGACACAGAATTAGGAAGGTGCATATGCCACTCAACTGCATCTTAGTTTCACCTATCAATGGGAAAACAACAGAATAAATTGTTTTTAAACAATAGTTTTTGGTAAACCATGCCCTCAAAAACTGACAAAAAATTGTTTTTCTCAGTTCTAGTATCATCTTCTGTAGTTCACATTTTTTTCATATGAAATTAAGGAACACATATCAGGAGTTGTGTGAAATGCCGAGTGCTATGTTTTCATCAGTATTTCTGGTTAACACAACAGGAATATACAATTGATATATTTTTCGCCCAAACGTGGTATGACAGACGTCTGAAGTTCAACAGTACTATCAAAGTGCTCAGATTAAACAGCAACATGGTTGGGAAGATCTGGATACCAGATACATTTTTCCGAAATTCCAAGAAAGCTGATGCTCATTGGATAACAACTCCTAACAGGATGCTCAGGATCTGGAATGACGGCAGAGTGTTGTACACACTGAGGTATTTATACCTGACTTTGATTTCGGTTTCTCTAGGGAGTCAGAGAGAAAGGTCCTTTGAATACAGGTCATTTGACATTAAGCTGAAGGAAAAAACATTGGTTTTTCCTATTTACTTATGCATACAACCCTGAAAAAGGGAAATATTTAGAAGACGTTACTTGCATGCAACTTATTTTGTACTGGCACAGTAAAGAGTTATTTCTTCCTATGTACTGTCTTGCTCCACAACAGTCACGTTCCTATGCTAAAATGAACACAAGCATTGTTAGAGCAATTCATCTTCATTTGCAGGTATGTTTTATTGTTTGCCACTGGTTTCGTCCATATTGCCTTTTACCTTTTTATTGGTTTCAACTGATGATTTCAAAATTTCCTTGAATTAAATAGATGGTATAGCAGGAGGTATTATATAGATGAAAGGCCTCTTATTCTGAACTGATCACAGTTTAGCTAGATGAAGCTCCACCCTGCAAAATCATTTCTTTCCTCAAATATCTTACGAAAACAAGGATTATCATTTCAGCGTTGGTCATTTACGGTTTGACCTAAAACCTACAGATACACCCTGTTCCACTAAAATTTTCATGCTTCTGAACTTAATATGATCATCTCCACATTTCTCAGTCATGTGTATGGCTTTTCTTTTGAGACAGAAAATTATTAAAAAGAGAGTTTTTAGAGGTAAAGTTATGCATATGCCTACATTCAAGAGTAACATATGCAACTTGGAACAACTCAAATATCGTATTCCCAATGACCATAAGATACTTCCTAAATGTGAAAACTCTAAGCGCCTTTTTTTTTTACTTTTTCTTACATCTGATATAATATTTGATTCTATGTGAAGTGTAGATAAAGACAGCATTTGTTCAAAGGAATTTATAATTTAAAATGAGAGTACGCAGTCAAAGATGTTAGGCATAAGACCATCTGAGTTTTAGACTGCATTTTTTCAAAGTGTTTTTCTACTTTTGTTTTATTAGGTGCCAAAAATAAAGTTTGCAGTAAAAGTACATTCATTATTTTAGTGAATAGATCTCAAGCTTTGGTTAAGACAAACTTCTAATGTTGCAACTATCTGAATAATAAAAAGGAGTTTTATTTCATAGTTATTTTACATTTATTACACATTGTATTGCCAGAAGAGATAAGAGGATGATCGGAATTGAAACCCAGTGCAAATCAAAGTCAGTCTGATAAAGAAGATCCTAGGTCCGCTTTTCAAATGTTAAATTTGGACTCAGCTACACTACCCTCTCTTTGGATTTCATTACCTTTCTCTTCCAACCCCTCAGCTTCTCTCATTAGAAAGAGATATATCTGGGGGTGTGGAACTTAGAAGCAGTTACCTGTTATTAACGTATACTTAGCTGTTCGAGTGAGTCACAGCAAGCACCAGTAAGGATTCAACCTGGATTAATCCAGAAGTGAAACGTGATAGTATCATCACAGATCTGAGATTCTGCCCTGCAGAGAAGAGGGCTCCAGAAGAGCTGGCTGATTTTCTCAGTCGCCTCCCCCCAAGCTCAAGAACAGTCCATAGCGACCAGCAGGAATTCAAGCAAAGTTAGCAGGCAGTCTACATGGATCAGCACAAAGCTCCTGACAAGACTCAAATGTGGAGAAGAAAATGCACTAGATGTGGAAGCAGGGACAGGTGACCCAGGAGGAATGCACAGATGCTGTCTGAGCACTCAGGGACAGGATTAGAAAAGCCAAAGTTCATCTGGAGTTGAATCTGACAAGGAACGTGAAAGTAAGCAGGGTTTCTACACATACGTCCTCAGCAAAACAAAGAACAGAGAAAACAGGACCCACTGCTGAATGGGAATGGGGACCTTGTCACAAAGGACAAGGTACACAAGGCCTTCTTTGCCTTCCTCTTTCTTGGTGAAACCCTGCCTTGAGCAATCCCAGGTCTCTGAAACCAGTAGGAAAGCGGAGCAAGGAAGACTTCCCTTTGGCAGAGGGAGGATCAGGTATGGGCTAAATAAGCGGACATTCAGGTGCACTGAATACACCTAAACTGCCAGGCTCAAAGGACTGGGATCAGTGGCACGAGGGCAGCTGGAAAGCAGTCACAGCAGTGTGCTCCCTGGTTTTGTACTAGGCTGATACAGCATAGCATCTCCACATCTTCATTAATGACCGGGCAATGCGGCTGAATGCACCCTCCGCACGTCTGCGGATAATAAAAAACTGGAAGGAGAAACTGGTATGTCATAGGGCTGGGCTACCACTCCGAGCCATCGTAACAGGCTGGAGAAATGGGCCAACAGCAATCATAGAGTTTGACAGAGGAAAACGTCATCCTGAACCAAGGGAGGAACAACTCCCTGCAGCAGTACAAGGCGGAGGCCGACCAGCAGAAAAGCACCTTGCAGGAAAAGACCTGGGGATCCTGGTGGACATTCGCCATGAGCCAGCCAAGTGCCCTTGAAGCAAAGGCAAACAGCATTGTGGACTGCCTTAGGAAGGCTGCTGCCCGCAGGTCAATGGAGATGATCCTTCTCCTCTGCCTAGTACCAGTGAGACACATATGGAGTGCTGGATCCAGTGCTGGGCTCCCCAGTGCAAGAGGGATACGAGCTTACCGAAGCAAGCAGGGTACAGGCCCACTAAGGTGCTGAAGGGCTGGGAGCATCTGAGGTGCAGCGAGAGGCTGAGGGAGATGGATCTGTTCAGCCTAGAGAAGAGAAGGCTCAGGGCATCTTGCCAGCATGTGTGATGGGGGTGGGGTAAAGCACGCAAGGGATGGAATGGGTAAAGAAGGCAGGCACATAACCTTCTCCGTGGTATCCAGTGACAGGACAAGAGGCAATGGGCACAACCTGAAGTACAGAAAATTCTGTTTAAACGTAAGAACCATTTTTTTACTGCAAGAATGGTCAAACAGTGGAACAGGTTGCCCAGAAATCTCTGCTCTTGGAGATGTTCAAAGCCTGGATTGTACTTTGTGCTGGGGAATGAAATCTACTGAATTTCATAAGAGAAAAAAAAAAACAAAACAGCAGTGAAGTTGAGCCTATCCCAAATTCAAACAGTATTATATATATTCACCAGACAAAAGGCAATATCGAAGAAAGAACTTCATAATTTTTTGGATCCGTATTATGATTGTCTTGAAATGAAACTGAAGAAGGAAAAGAGAAGAGAAAGAAAAGGCAATAATATTAGCACACAGAAACTGCTCTCCTTCTGTGTCACAAACAGCACTTCCCTTAGTTCCAAAGGAAATTAGATTTGTTCCTAAATCCCTAATACAGAAAAGTTTCCTTTTGACGTCGTTAAGTTGGTGGCTAGCGGTCACCGCACCCCTCTGCACCCTGCGGCTCAGGGAGAGCTCTGCAGGCAGCACCCACACGCGGGAGCCAGGAGACAAGCCCAGCTCACAGGGCTGCGCATCTGGACTCCCAGGGAGCAGCAAAGACCAGAAACCTACGGTTCTCCCAGAGGCTCGTGGGACAAATAAACACCACTCTGCTCTTTTGTTCTTTCCTCCTTTTCCCCTCTCTCACCCCATCTCCACCCTCCTGTCCAAAGTCAAAGCGTCACGCAGCTCATGGCAGGGCTGGGGCAATGGACAGCCTAGCCACAATGAAGGGACAGAAAGAAAAATGCTAGAGTTTTTAACAGGCACATCAGGGCACACATCTAATTTTGTATTTCTAAACGTACATGTCTCTACCTGATCTATAGCACCTGCACCACCTGAGTTATCACAGAGACTCTCCAGATATTCAATGGAGAGAAACACCTTGCGGTACATTCTTCTTCTGAATTAATTTAAATGTCTTATTTTGGAATGAAATGAAGTGTATCCCCAGAGCGCCTTCTCACTAGCTATGAAGGTAGTCTAGATGGCTGTTGTAGAAGCAGATGTCTAAATTTGGACTCCCGTCCATCATTTTGGAAATAGAATTTTTTTCACATGAAATACATTTCCCTAGTACATTATGGCATGTTGTGACACAAAGATTTATCACTGCTCATGAGATGACCTGTGTAGCTACTTATGGATTTACCAGTCATGAGTAACGCTGCCATTTCAGATGCATAGGAACAGAATTTTAATACCTTATACTATTACACAGTCCAGAAAGTAGACAATTAGGGCCTATGTAATCAAAAAAGAAACACTGCTCATCAGTAACCATGATGTCTTCCTATGCTTGGAATACCCAAATCAATGTATACATATCAATAGTTTACTTTTGCTTTCTCTCTCTCTCTCTATTTTTTATATATTTGCATATTTCATAGTCAGGTTCCATATTAGTAAGAATCTCATTTTGCTTGTCACAAAGTAGCTTTCAGGACAAACTTCTTACGTGCATTCTGTATATTCTGGTCTCTTTCTCCTCAGGCTGACAATTGATGCCGAGTGTCAGCTACAGTTACACAACTTCCCAATGGACGCCCATTCCTGCCCCCTGGAATTCTCAAGCTGTAAGTAACATGCTTAGAACTATCCCTTTCCTGACCCACACTGAACCACTTCTTATTAATTTACCTACATACTTAGAGTCAGCAAGGGCTATGCTCTCAACCAGACATAGTCTAATGGTTTTCAGTTTTATTTTGACCTTAATTTCAAGTACATGAGTCTTATATGTTTACAAACATAACTGAGGAATGGTATATTGATATAATTTATAGGACCTATGTGATTAATTGTTGCTTATGTCTTAGCATAATAGTAGAAACTTTAACCTTCAAGATCCAAGTCTCAAGGGCTGATACTTTCTCTCTGCACATGGATGTTTTACTACTGCAATAGTTGGAGTCAAGAGTTTGACATTTTGCAGTCAGGTCAAGGTGTGAATTCCTGGTCCAGCTGCAGACTTTTTGGCCATAATTGAGCAACAGGCAAAATTGAATCATACTGAGTCCACAAAAGCAGAAAACTCCTTTTTGAAAAATTTATCTCAAGTGCCATTTTAGTTTATAATAAATAAAATTAAATGTGACATTAAGTAAAAGGCACTACTAAGTAACTTCAGAAAAACATATCTATAATTTATTTGCAATATGCTTCTCCAGTTTTTTCCAGAAATAGAAAACAGTATTTTTACTCCCCAAAGTACACTAAAATCCTAACAATGACTATGAAACAAAGCATTCTGTATTTTCCATTGCAATATAGATGGCTACCCAAGAGAAGAGATCATTTACCAATGGAAGCGCAGCTCAGTGGAGGTGGGGGACACTAGGTCTTGGAGGCTTTACCAGTTCTCCTTTACTGGATTAAGAAATACAACTGAGGTGGTGAAGACTACTTCAGGTAAGACAACTGATCTCTTTACCTTCAGATTCATTTAGGATTTTATTAACAGAAAGAAAAAAACAAATATATCTCTGCTTAGAACTTAGCATTGGCACTTCACTGAACAATTACAGGCTTTTAAATACCTATGGGACCATCCAGGCTTCAGTATTTCTGAAGAACTCATAGGAAGAAAAATAAGAACCATCAGAAGAAAGCCACTACTACAAGGGTGGGTGAGGGAGCTTCCTATTTTGCTTTGGTGTAGCAAGATAATCTGATACTGATTTGAATATTTTAATATCCCCTTCCAACTTCCAGAAGCAGAAAGTAGGCCTGCACAGAAATGAAATGCAAAGTCCCAACCTCTTTACTACAAGCAGCTCCAAGTTTATTTTGTTCCTCAAAACAGGGCACGTTCAACTCTCATTAAAGAGAACAGCCTACAAATCAGAGTCTCAGATGATTTTCCTGCATATTTCTATCTCCTTGGCAACAAGTAATGGAATTTAAAATTATAAATGAGGAAGTACTCAGCGTTTAAGAAAAATAGCAATTTTAACCCTACTAACTAAGCAGAAAAATACATTCTTCTAGACATATATAGTTCTGTTTCTCAGTGGAAAGAAAATCAGTGTATATGAGAAAGGATGTAAAGAGGAACTGCATATGAATATTGTCATATATGCATGACATCCCTTTTCTTTGATTTCTTACTTTCAAAAGAACGGTGAAATGAAAGCAGTTTTTCTTTTCAGGTTGCTTTTGATTTTTACTTTATTTTATTGTTCTGGCAAATGTATCGATTTAAATTCAGACATCTGTGTTAGTTATGACTTCGGAAATATCTCTGTCCATTTTGTTTCTAAAAGATCAGCATTGCTGTTATATTCAAAAGGAAAGTGAGAGATGCTAGAGTTGAGAGGAGCCTGCTGTGCGTGGCACTGGAGTGCAAACCAAGAGGCTGAGAATTAATTCCAGTTCCAACTCCTGAGCAACTGGACATTAAGCACCAATGACATGTTTAGCCTTATGAGCACGACAAATATGGAATGAAGCCTCCCAGCTGTAGCCACATCTGCCTTCTGGCATCTCCTGCCATTTTAGCTGAGGAGGACATTTAGTCAGCTATTCCAGAAAGCGTTTGACCTTTCTCATTTTCCCAGGAAAATAAAAGTAAAGGTGCAAAAGAGGACAAGAGAGCAGCGTGTGTGTGAGCCACAGCTGCTAAAACCCACCATCACGCATGACCGTGTGGGACTGCTCTCGAAGCAAAAATCTAACCAGCAATGCCTCTCGCCTCAGACTGCCCCGGCCTCAGGCGAAGCACAGAAGGCAGCTGCGTACCCAAGCTTGGTCTAAGATCTCATCCTGCCCAGGCTGAACACTAACTTTACTTCAGCCTTAATTTGAGTTTCTTTTATTTGCTCTTTTTCCTTCCTTTTCTGATTGAGCCATTCTCTAAAATACTTTTTTTGGCCAGAGATAAAAAGAAATAAAACCTTAACATGCTACAATATTCAGATCCACTGTTTCAGTGCATCTTGCACTGGTGCATCAAAAGCACCCTCTAATCCTCTGCTGATGTGACGAAAGCGCATGCTGGGAAACCGACGGTAAAACACAGAAAGCAAAAAGATATGTTCCCATGCGAAGAAAATATTTTCTTTTTTTCAGGGGATGGCCATTCAAGTTTGTCATACTCACCTAGAGTAGGGCCATAATGTTGCTTTTTAATACGACGACGCACACCAGCCCTTTTAATTTGCTTTAAAAAAAAGTAATTAGCAGCTGGCATGCACTTTAAAGCAGCAAAGAGTCACTCTAGTCATCACTCAGCTCCTGAGAAGAAATGCTCATGAAAGCTACTCAGCCTGCTGAGCTGCTTTCAAAGACCTGCTGAGCATAAAAACTTGGGAAAATGTCCTGTACGTACATTTCTTCTGCTGCAGTTAGCTTACATCTGATTTTCTTGCTCCTCTTGTTTCTATGACCACAGATATGTAAGAAAATTAGATCTGATTTTGATGTAGGTGCAGTATCTAAATAATTAGTGGGTGGGGAAAAAAAGCCCAACAAAATAGGGATTGTCATGAATCTGGTCTATGTCCTACAAATATTTTGCTAAAGCTGACAGAGCGTAAAGAGCGTTCATTGCTTGCCCACGTGCCTTATTAGCATGTTGGGAACTACATGAAGTCCAGTGTTCCTCAGCCAGACCCATACTCTGCCTATAATTACTCTCTTACATGTGCACATTTTCAACAGTTTCCCCAAGATAGAAGACAAGAAAAATATTCCAAGCTTACAGATTTATTTGCAGCCTGAGTACACAAGTTAAATGTTTGACTGCCCGTATAGCTAACATAAGTCTTCAGACTTTATGCAGTTAATTGCAGCGTTGCGTATAATAGAATTTAAGTACAAACTAATGACAGTACCACTGCTGATGCTTCGGTGGAGGTATGAGCTGAGGTACAGTTTAGGAGGCAATGGAAAGATTAATGAGGTGTTGGAAAGAGGACTATACCACACTTCCAAGCACTCCTCCCCAAAACTAAATTTAAATGAAAACAAAAACAAGAGAAACTTGAACACAAGAAGGGGGAATTAGGGAATACGAGATCAAACAGTTACAGAACAGAAGAGCCTGGGAGTAGTGTTACGGCATTTGAAGCTGGAGTAAACTTTCCATATGTGCCTCTACTCCATTTCAAAACAAACTCATTTCCAGCTTCATGCCTCCCAGTGACTAATACATTCCAGTCCTTGAGGGCTGCGCTTGCTTGGCGAGTGGAACAGAGAAGAGAATCAAAGGATGGCTGAGAGATGGTCATTACCAACTCCGTTCTCTCTCTTTCTGTCATGCCATAGCTGAACATTTGAGATCTGGCCTGGATTATGGGCAGAGGACAAGGACGTTTTGAGTGTAAGCTTCATAAGGTCTGACAGACTTGCTGAAGTGACTACACTTATCTGCTGCTCTGCCTTTGCAGGTGCTGCAGAAATAGAAGATTAACTGAAAGGGCCAAATGTCAGAATTCTGTCCCTGACCAGTTGGCAAATCCCAATAACAGTAGAAAAAAGCAGCTGGAATATTACAGACCATCTTGTCTGTCCCTGTTCTCTGAAGTGAGTCATCCAGAATTGTCAGTTTGTTTCTCTCCAGACTGAACAGTCGCATGAGACACTCATTTTCTTCGAAAGTCACAAACTGAGTGTAAGCAATGACTTAGCTGACGGAATCCACTGCCCATTGGTAGTGGTGACTGCTAAGGCAAGTTAATGCTAGACCTTGTGCCCTATGAACATTTCATTAAAAACAGTAAATATTTAATTTATATTTAATAATCTATTACCTGTACATATTTTTGCTGTTTCACTACAACCTATGCTGTGTCAACAGCAGTGGTTTAGTTCAGATTATTTGCACTGAAGCGCAATTTAAGACATAATATCATCTGAGTTATGTAAACTACTACAGTTGACCTCACACTTATAAACTGAGATGGGTTTAAGATTTATTGTATTATTGAAGTATGTGCAAAATCTCTGCCCAAACAGTGCACATCTCAGCCGTTTATTAAGAAACTACCATTTCTCTTGTGTGACCTTTTTGCCCACAGTACAAGGCCCCATCCCCTGAACGGTAGCGAGATTCCTCAATAAAAAAGGGATGAATTAATGGAAGAATCTAGAGAATAAAAATTCAGCAACTGCTGAAATTTGGATGGACACTGCCATGGCTAGCCCTTACAGAGAAAGCATCAGATTTACACAATCCTACTTCGAACCTAATGCTGAGGTTGCATAGCAAAGCCAGTTTCTTCACTGACATGTTCAGAGTTCATGTTATACTTACAATACCTTCAGTTATTTAAGGGTATGTGATTTTTTAGGCATATGGTCTATACATGGGACAAATGTAAACCTAGCTGGCAAATGTGGCAGAAAGCGGACACTTAGCCTAAAAAGAGTTGTATCATACTGTAAGCAGCAATAATAGAGAAGAAAACCAAAAATGACTGCTCTAGCACAGGATGCACTTTTCCATCCTCCATATTAGCATTTACTATTGCACAATACATTTATTTCAGATGAATGTCAATTGTTCTTTTTTGCTTTAGAAGCTATTCTATGTTTAATATCTGACCTTTTATATTCACTGCGGATTTAAAATAAGAAAGAAATTAGGTGAGAAAATAGTCCAGGAAGCCCACCACTTGTGAATCAGATCACCAAATGCTGCTGCCCTTCACTTTTTGGACGTCAAAATAAAAATATTGTAGAGCTTAAATAAATAATGCGTCACTGTTGCAATAAACCACCTATTCTAGGATGCATTACTGTTGTGTGTAAACTTGGGAGAAATATCCACTCTTCCACTCTATGAAATACTGATGTCAAATGGTTACCGCATTCTTCTTGACGAAAAAAAGTTCACTTTAAAGTGCAACATATTAAAACAGACAGGGAGTACAGGAGAGTACACACTCATACACTTTAAAAGGTTTAGAAAACATGACCTATGGAAATATTTGGAAGTGTGGAACTAGTCAGGCAAAAAATATAATTGATGATCAAAGGAGTAAAACAATCAAACTGGTTTTAAACCATAACAGTAATCAGCACGGGCACGTACTATTTAGGGAGATTTCAGAAACCCTAAAATCAAAAGTTTTATGAAACCATACCTCAGACCAGGAGGAAAGCACTAGCTTACACCTGAAAATTCTTTCCATCAATAAGTTACCATAAATTTCATAAAATTACTAGACTAACTGCGTTTCTACTCTAGTGTTTTTGAACATACAAAATATTGTACTATGCAAAACAGTTTGTGAATGTGTAATTATTTGGGACAGATGGAGCTTCTGGTATTCCCAGTTCATTTCTGTGACTGGGTAGTTCCTTTTTTTAGACCAGACATTGTCTATTGCTTATTCACAGAGCCCGTCCTGAATTTTTAATTAGGTACAAAGGCATTATAAGACTAATCAATAAATAGCAATTCAAGCTGTGCAGGATGCACGAGACTGGTGAGCCAGTAGCTGTACATTCCCTCTTATTTTCTGTTGTGTTTTACGTAGCTAATCAGAGCTGTGCAGTAGAGACAGTGTATAGCTCATCACTGATACACAGTGTCAAACTGGTAATTAAATATTTATCTTGCTACGCATCTATTAAGCCACATAAATAGATCTGGGTCTGGTTTCTATTTTATCAGGAAAATGTGGTCAAGGCTATTACTTTGTGGACAAGGACGTATTTGCAGACTTTTATACTTTATTTGAATGCTGTATCATACCAAATTGAACTGTTGGCAGGCATACAGTCCCCAGAGGTTTCATGATGCTCCGAAAACCCAGAAGTCTTCTCCCTATACATCTTTATTGAGACAAAATATGGTATGACAGGTGCATATCATATTTCAAGATCTGTGTTGGGAAACGACTGGCGTTAAACAACGGCCACAGGTGGATTGCCACTGTGCCTAGAAACCCTTGACAGCCCTGCACCAGCTCCAGGTTCTCCTGGGGGCTGATCACAGCATACGGCATTGCCAGGGAGATCCCTCTGAGAATTCAAACATTCCCTGCCTGAAGACTTTGGTCTAGCAAATAGCTGCAAGATACCTGCACTTTGCTTTTAGCATAATTAAACATACTTTGTATCCAATTTGCAGAGGAGCAAGTGATGACATAAGTTTTAAGTCAGAAAACCCAGCCTACTGTTAGATTGTTCTGTGTATCTTTATTGTTCTCTTTATGGTTTAGGAGGATATTTATCTCAATACCTTTGTTTTTTTGAAAGGCTATATTAAATTATTACCTTAAAAATTCTTGTTAAAAGAATACTGTCTCTGTTGGACAGTGAAACACGTAAAGCAGCAGGCAGCCACGATGGCCTGAAAGGCCTCTTTTTGTGTTTGCTGCTGCGAAGGAAACCCCCAGCTCTGAGCTAATATCCTTAAGACGACCCTCCAACATCTTGATAGCTATACCTTAAGATTTTGCTCCTAACATAAATATTCTTGTCACCTGTCCAGAAAGAAAGCACTGGCGAATATTTTTGCTCATAAATTGTTCTTTTTATCTTTCATTTGAACTCTCCCTTACTTTAACTCTCATGAACCACCATTTAACATTACTATACCCGGCATATCATTATTTGAAACAAAATACAGGAGAAGTTATTTAACTGTCATATACCATCATTACGAAGGGCTGCAGACAATTCTGTGAGCAGCAGAAGGATTTTTGTTATGGTGGTAGCTTACACCAGTTTGATATCGCTGCCAGGGAATAAAACCACCCTAAGGTAACTACTCCTGCATATTATTTTGAAGGATAATGGATAACAAACGTTTACCGGATATGAATAACCAACTTTGCCCAAATAATCCAGATATGAGTATCTGTTCAGTCATTCATCAAACCATAGCAATTAATGAACGTTTGCTGAAGTTATAACTGTTGCAAAATTGGTTCATTGAAAATAATTAGTCTGCTTTTCAGGATCATGTCTTCAAAGAATAAAGATATTGCACAATTCCCTCCCTCCCATACGTGTTGTATGCTCCACATTTTCTTACCCAAGCTGGTAAATTGTGTGGCAAATGAGTATTTATAGATGAATTCCCATGATTGCATCAATGCATTAATTCAGTAAGTGGGCTTTCCAGTCCCTCCCTGTCATGCAGACACCCAAGATCTACGTGCACACGCTTTTTCAGACCTGCAGAATGAGGGCACCTTAGATCCCTTTACCCTTACACATAACCCCTGGGAGGCAGACCAGGCGACAGGGACGAGCTGAAGGCTTCCTGAGAAACCCGGCCACGCGGTGCAGGCGAGAGGGAGAGGCCTCTCCCGGAATGGCCGGGAAGGGCTCGACTCCCCTGCATTCGGGTCACTTCTGTATCGTTGCTTCAGCCCCTGGCAGCACCCCGCAAGACCTCAGAAAATCTGCACAGGTGCCTTCCACTACCTGTGTTCACCCAAACACCTCTCTGTTCATCATCTGATCTGTCGCTGGTTTTGAAAACCCAGTGGACCCAATTCCTGTGACAGCAGAGTAACAGGAAAATCCACGCCACCTCCGCAGCCACAGGCCGAGGACCAGGGAGTTTAACAGAAGGGACGCATCCAACAAGAACGTCTGTGGATCCAAGTGATAATCAAATAGCTAGCTTTGGCCTGGTTTTCCGCTCCATGCTCAGTTATGACCACACTAAAAAGCATCTTTCCAGTGTGTGTGTCGAGTGCAGTTGTACCCACGCTTCCGTAACGCTGCCAGGTGCCGCGAGGCTCCTCGCAAGGGGCCGGACGGCGAGCAGCCAGCACCGCCAAGGCACGGCGGGAGCGATGGAGCCGTGGCTGGGGTCTGCAGGGTCCTCACCGCCACAGGGCTAAGGCGAAAAGGCACCCAGAGCACCCACACTCCTTGACTTTGCGTCTCTTTCAGTTCAGTGGGCAGGAAAATGCTCCGCTATTCCCATGGAATAAGTATGTTTAAAATTCTTGTAGATTGAATCTGACTTTTCTGTTCAGGTCTGTATCTGTATAGCTTCAGGTTTAGGCATTCAAACTCACCTGCTTCTAACCAATCACAGAAAGAGCTGAAAGGCTCTTTGATGATTATTTTTTTTTAATCTTTTGAGAGGCATTAAAAGCTTTCTTTTAAAATTCCAGTGACAGTAATTCAGCCCTTTTTTACTCTCAGTTTTTCCTAGCCTGAGGGTTAACTGAGCCACCTCAGCAAAGTGAAATCACAACTGTCCTGAAGAAAAGGGTTGTTGGGGCCCAAAATCTTTCACCCCACCCCAGTACGACTTCCCAAGTGAACAAAGACTCTTGAGGGTCCAGGTTATTTTTCCAAGTTTGTCTTTCTGAAGTTTTGCCATGTCTGAAAGCACGGCTTGCTACAGTTTAAACTGAGAAAGGTCAGGTAGGGATAAAAAGGATTAATCTACAAGTAACTGGTGAATAAGGGATAATGTGGAATCTTACAAGCATTTCCACTGAACCTAATGCAGGGTAAATGCAAAAGCACAGATGTTGAAGGCCAGATCGGTTTTATAATAAATACAAGTTCTGTGGATATAACGGAACAGTGGCTTTAAGAAATAATATTTGTTTGTTTAACAGCAAGAAAATAATCAGATCTTTTAGGAAATTTAAAAATAAAGAAAAAACATAATTTTGAATGCTTTTAATTTTTTTATAGAGTTAGCAAATTAACAGCATGATTCTATGTCTTAAAGCCTTTCCTGCAAACAACTAAGCATCCAGATTTTCATGATGCCTTTAATGCCCCGTGAATGTATTTTCATAAGCACTGATGACTCTTCAAGACACAAAGCATATTAGCATCCCAGCTCCCTTTTTTAATTCCTGTTTCGTAATGAAATCATCATACTCCATCCACTGATTGACTTTCACAGAGCTGTTGCAATGTCACAAGAGAAAAATCACTGTAATTCCACTCTTTGCAGCTGGAGCTAGATCTAATTATAATGAACTGTGGTGAGAAATTTTTGGTTCAAAAGGATTAGACACAATGGCTTAGTAGTTAAAGAACAATGTATATTCACAATTATTTTAGCATTAACATAACTCTGAGGCAATTTTTAGATGAGTTTTCTTCACAGGGAATAACTATGTTTAAATTATTGATTTAAATAAATGTTTTATTGTCCTCTTTATATAACTAAGCCTCAAGCAATCCTGTGATAAATTGGAGGGTTCCTGAGCACTTCAGCCTTTCAGCTCCAGAGTCACAAAGCAATCTCTGTAACCTGTAAACTGATCAGCATAGCACTGACGTTTGATTTCCTTGCTGATGTTTCACTTCTAGACCCTTTTTGTGTTCAAAACCACATTTGTATTAGGATGAATTTACGATAATTTCTTTCACATTTTTTCCTTGATCTTAACTTACTCATCATCTTCCTGCTCTTGCAGTGGATAAACCCAAACTCATTAAGGAAGTTCGAAGGTGATGACAGCTCAATGTTCATGATGTGTACAGCATAGGGATAGTTCATTTGAAATAAGTTTGGATTTGCCTGAGGCACTTACATGTCCTAAATAATAAACATACGCCTCTAAGGCTGCTCTTACAGAGTTAAATCCCTTCAGTTTGCAAGTGCAATTTTCTGGCTTCTCATTCTCATGTCATTACATAGCATTTTTAGTAACCTACTTATCTAAGATGCTGTTTTGTTGGGGGAAGTTTTCACTGTACATGAATAGATATAATTGAAAGGCTGAGTGGAAGCAAGACGTACAAGTCTGTGTAACAAGAGTATCCGAGTCAGGCGGCATTGATGGGAGCTAATAATACTCCAATCCAGCCAAATCTCCCATATAAAAAGCAAATGAAACTAATTAACAGCACTAAGTTTAAAGAGACCTTCCCAGTGAGCTTTGATTTTTAATTTTTGTATCAGATAAAACAGGAGAAAGAAAATCGACTAGGCTGTTAAATGAGAATGCGTACATTATGAAGAAACTTCTAAAACTCTCTGCAGTACCTTGCAATTATAAAATGTTCTACTTATATTTTTGGATATGTGTTATCTACAATTCCATAAAACCATGCTACAACGTTGGCAACACGTTCTCACTGAGGAACGTAGTAGCATAATATTAAACATGGTAATAGTGTTCAAATATTTATCATTATCATTTTGTTTTTCACAAACATTAACTCCTTCATTTTTTATTGTTAAAACAAGTTCTTAATTGTAAATAGCGCATTTTAACATCACCTTTTTAAACAAGACACAAATGTCCTCATTTTGATGTATGTTATAGAAGCTATAAATATGCCACTTATCTCAAAATGTGATACAGTCTATTAAGCGAGTTCTTTGCTGCTCTCAAGAAGACTGCATAATTAAGGCTAAAGAGCTGCAGGATAAAATTTATGTAATAATACTTTCTTGATTCATGCCCTACATAAGAGAATTTAAAAATATTTCTCAAGATTTGATGCATAAAGTACCACAATGCCCTTTGTGTGTCTTCATGCCAGTGACTAGAAATGATCACGAAACTAGTCAGCATATTACTATTTGTTCTTTCATGTATATAGATTCTGAGAATCAAGACAAAGATAAAAAAAACTTGACTGTTGCAAATAACGTGCCCTTGTTGATTGTAGCTCAATTTCTTCTCTTTTAATCTTGAGAATATGAGTTTGAAGGGGAAATAGAGTCATAATGTCTAGGTAACAATCAGTCATACAAGGTTGTTTCTGTTCTGCGAGCGTACAGGTTTAAAAAAAAAACCCACAACAAACACTCTTCCCTTGCCCCCATCCAAAAACCCTAAAATGAGATCACACCCTGTCCATTCAAATGACAGATAGCAACAGCTATTTGACCTTACTTAACATCCCTTCTCTAGTTATGCAAAATACAAAAATACTCAGTAAATAAAGAACTGGTAGTAATTTCTTAGATAGTTTTCTGTTGTTATCCAGTAACACTTCTTTAAAAACAAAATAAAACAAGTTTGAATACTTCCAGCCACTCTTCTTGTTCACCAGAATTTCCTTTCCTACATCACCCTGGCAAACTAGCAGTCTGAACAGAGCTGTCAGCTTGCTGCCGTTGCAAAACCACGCAGTGACTCAGCAACGTCTTGGAACTGCACAGCTTAACTGTGGTTGTACAAGCACAGTAGCAACAGCCAGGGCAATTCATGACAGCACGCTGTCACTCTGGCTGTGTTTGCTCTAATGCTAAGGATCTGAGCTATGAAAATAAGAGTTCTTGAGTAACTCTCGTCACTTGTTGTCATCCTGGGAAAAGCAAGAGTATTATTGAATATGAAGAAATTTCTTTTCTTTTTCTTCTTTTTAAAAATAACTGTCAAAAACTGTATGACTAGATTTAGCAACACCGCAGAAGAAAAAAGGAGTAGAGTTTCAAGTACAGATATAGGATGCCTGTGATATTTTTCAGTTCCGAGAGACACGCTGTATCTCTGTTGACAAGAAAAGCAAAGAATTTCACCGAGGGAATTTATTACTAGAGAATAGTGCAAATATTAAAAACCTATTATGGCTCTAAGTCACAGAATAAAAGTGAAGGAGGAAAAGATCAACCCTCTGAATTCTGGAATGCAGAACACGACATTCCTCTGAACTCACAAACTGGTTCATTTTACGTGCCAGGAGCAAATCCCACCTGTGCCCCGGAGAGGAAAGGCACCAGCGTCTCCTCCCACAGAGGGGACGGCAGTTCCTGCCAGCACACAGCCCATCGGTCGGGGTAGCATTATTTCAGGGCTTTGTAACGACTAAGACTGTTGATGTTGAACTTCCTACCGGCCAGCTGATGTAGGACAACCCAGCTGGCACGTCACTAGATGTGGCAGTGCCTGTTCTGTGCGGGAGGATGAATCATTCGACACTTGCAGTGGTTACCACAGAATCACAGAATAGTAGGGGTTGGAAGGAACCTCTGTGGGTCATCTAGTCCAACCCTCCTGCTGAAGCAGGGTCACCTACAGCAGGCTGCACAGGACCTTGTCCAGGC
>Ga0181612_118658_pt1 | contig 32418 bp, 17 predicted proteins | sample HoacroProtozoa21_FD_119630 | JGI IMG/M metagenome (GOLD analysis project Ga0181612, IMG submission 119630) | Hoatzin crop microbial communities from Cojedes, Venezuel. Combined Assembly of Gp0051906, Gp0051904, Gp0051908 | reverse complement strand
TTTTTTTGATGCATTGCTTGTCAACATTTACTTTCCTTGGAACAAACACAACCTCTACGCTGCGCTCCGAGAACGTATTTGTTCCAAGGAAAGTGCTATATCTTCTTCAAGATAAATTGCACTTCTATCTTGAATGTATACACGGCCTCCTTCCGAAGCGGAAAACGGGGCGCCAACTGTGGAGCGAGCCCCGCCAAAAAGCCGCCCCGAGAGTTTGCCGCCGCCCGCGCACCATGTCCCGCACGCCGCCCGTCATGGCGAAAAGCTTCGCCCGCCGCATCCGCAGGCAGCATTTTCGCGTTGGCCCGCCATGAGTTTCGCGTTGCTTATCCATTGGTCTCGCATTCGCCCGCCAATGGTCTTGGATGAGTAAACCACTGCCCTTGGAGAATTAAGTTAATAAAGTAATTAGATTAAGTTATTAAGGTAATATAATTAAGTTAATAACTTAATTGTCGAAAACCAATGGATAGCGAACGCAAAACTAATGGATAGCCGATGCGAAACCCATGACGGGCGAATGCGAAAGCGGCGGTTTTCGTTGCGAAGGGCGAGGACCGGCGCAAGGTGTTTCGGCGGTGCACAAATGGAAAAACAGGGAAAAACGAATGGAAAAGCAAAGAAGAACGAACGGATAAACAGGGAGGAGTCAACAGAAAAGCAAGAGGATTGGGGCGAAAAAATCATAAAGATAGTGGGTGGCGGACGGGTACAAAGGGGCCTCGCGCGCGTCTTAATGTTGTATGAAATGGTATAAAATGTTTTTGGCGTTGCTGCTTTCGGCGGCAACCGATGTGGCTATGGCGCAGCCCTACCGCGTGGGCGTGTGCGACTGGATGATACTGAAACGACAGAAGTTGGGCGAGTTTGCGCTGGCCCGGCGGTTGGGAGCCGACGGCGTGGAGCTCGACATGGGCTCACTGGGCCGCAGAGAGGCTTTCGACAATCAGTTGCGCGACCCTGCTCAGGCGGCCCACTTCCGCCGCACGGCCGACTCTCTGGGCGTAAAGATTGGGGCGATGGCCATGAGCGGATTCTTCGGACAGAGTTTGCTCGACAAGGACACCTATCTCGAATTGGCGCGCGATGCCTTCGACACGGCCGAGCGGATGGGTGCGGAGCGCACGGTGTTTCTGCCCCTGGGCGGCTCGCCCACCGGCGGCGATGCGGCGCGCGAGCGCGAGCTGGTGAAGCGGCTGCAGGCCATAGGGCAGCTGGCGGCGGAGCGCGGATTTGTGGTGGGCATCGAGGCGCCCCTCACGGCGAAGGGCTACCGGCGGCTGCTGAAGCGTGTGGGATGCCCGAGCGTGAAGGTGTTCTACAAGTGGCAGACGGCCTTGGAGCTGGGCGCCGACATTGCGAAAGACCTAGAGGCGCTGGGGCGCGACAACATTGTGGCGATGCACGCGTCGAACACCGACGGTGTGTGTCTGCGCGACGACAAGGCCATCAATGCCGTGGCCATCCGCCGCGCGCTCGACCGGATGAAGTGGAGCGGATGGCTCTTTGTGGAGCGCAGCCGCGACACAACGATGGTGCGCAACGTGACGGCCAACTACTCCAACAATGTGCACTATCTGAAAAGTGTGTTTGCAGAGCTGCCGCAGGCCGCGGTGGCGCTCGACTCGGCCGGCCGCGACACGGCCTATGTGCGCAGCATATTGGGGCGCGCCGCAAAAGTGACCGACCGGCTGGGCATCACCTACACGCCCGACGGGCAGGAGGTGCGCAACATTGTGGCCAACCGCTACTTTGAGCTCAACGACATCTATGCCGAGCGCGACTCCGTGAAACGCCTCGACAAGCGCCTTGCCCAGGCACAGTGCGACAGCCGGTTGTATCGCTCCCACTTCGCGTTTGATGCCAACCTGGGGCGCTATCTTGACGAGCGCGAAATAGAGACGGTGAAAGACGTGATGACGTTTGGCGTGGTGAAAGTCACCTACGATGCGCATTGCGATATGATACCCTCGCTGCGCGCCGACGAGAAGCAGCAAATCCTGTTGTGGCTGAAAGAGGCTCGTGAACTGGCCATCGACGCCGAGAGCAGCAAGAAGAAGCACGAGGTGTTTGGCAAGTATAAGGGGCGCATCAACAACTATCTGACGCGCCGCGGCTACGACTTGGCGAAGGAGCGGGCGGCGTGGTATGAGCGCGTGAAGGCCCGCGGCGGCAGCCTCTGACGGCAACGGGCCGAAGGATTTTCCACACCACCATCATCAACGACTAACAACGACAACATGATACACTACAAGAACAGAATGAGAGCACTGGTTGTGGCGGCGGCGCTGACTGCGGTCGTGGCACCCGCCGATGCTCAACAACGCGGTCTCACCAACACGCACAAGAGCCGCTTCGCCGTGGTGGAACAGCCCGCCATCGATGCGGTGCGCTGGACGGGAGGCTTCTGGGGCGAGCGCTTCGGCGTGTTCGGAGGCACCTCTGTGCAGAGCATGTGGCAGACATGGCAAAGCAAACAGGGCAAGGGATTCAACAACTTTCTGGTGGCCGCCGGCGAACAGCAGGGCGAGCATCACGGGCCCCCGTTCCACGACGGCGACATGTATAAATGGCTGGAGAGCGTGGCGGCGGTGTATGCCATCACCAAAGACGCCGAGCTGGATCGCATCATGGACCGCTTCATTGCGCTGATCGCTAAGAGTCAGCGCGCCGACGGATATATCCACACGCCCGTGATCATCGAAGAGCGCAACCGCGCACGGGCTGCCCGCGAACAGGGGGCAGACAACACCGTGGTGGGCACGGCCGTGGGCACGGGCAAGGACGGTGCCTTTGGCAACCGCCTGAATTTCGAGACCTACAACCTGGGCCACCTCATCACCGCCGGCATCGTGCATCGCAGGGCCACTGGAAAGACAACCCTATTTGACTGCGCAAGGAAGGCCGCAGACTTCCTCTACAACTTCTGCGCCACTGCCCCCGAAGAGCTCGCCGGCAACGCCATCTGCCCTTCCCACTACATGGCGGTGGCCGAAATGTATCGCGAGACGGGCGACGAGCGCTACCTGGAGCTGCTCAAACGCTTCATCGACATTCGCGGAATGGTGGAAAACGGAACCGACGACAACCAGGATCGCATCCCCTTCCGCTCACAATACAACGCCATGGGCCATGCCGTGAGAGCCAACTATCTCTATGCGGGCGTGGCCGATCTATATCTCGAAAGCGGCGAAGAGCAGCTGATGAAGAATCTCTCGTCAATATGGAACGACATCACGTTCCGCAAAATGTATATCAACGGAGCCTGCGGAGCGCTCTACGATGGAACGTCGCCCGATGGCACCAACTACACCCCCGACAGCATTCAGAAGGTGCATCAGAGCTTCGGACGCCCGTATCAGCTGCCGCAAAGCACTGCCCACAACGAGACGTGTGCCAACATAGGCAACCTGTTGTTCAATTGGCGCCTCTTCGAGGCCACTGCCGAAGGACGCTTTGCCGACCAAGTGGAGAATTGTTTTTTCAACAGCGTGCTGTGCGGAATCTCTCTCGACGGTCGCCGATACTTCTACACCAATCCGCTCAGAATGAGCAACGCGCTGCCCTACACCCTGCGATGGCCCAAGGAGCGGCGCGAGTATATCAGCTGTTTCTGCTGTCCGCCCAACACGCTGCGCACCCTCTGCGAAGTGCAAGACTACGCCTACAGTCTGGGCCGCACAGCAGGCACGAAGCCCGAAATCCTTGTGAATCTCTACGGCGAAAACCGCTTTGACACCCGCATCGACGGGCTGGGCGACATCACGCTCAGTCAGCACACCGACTATCCGTGGGACGGGCGCATCGAAATAGTGGTGGATCGCCTGAGCGGCAAGAAGGCCTTTGCCCTGAAGCTGCGCATTCCGGAGTGGGCCTCAACGCACACCGTGGAAGTGAACGGCAGCAGCGTGGAAGGCCGCATGCACAACGGCTATCTCGCCATAGAGCGCACCTGGAAGCGCGGCGACAAGGTGGTGCTCACACTGCCCATGCAGGCGCGCATCGTGGAGGCCAATCCGCTGGTGGAGGAGAGCCGCGGACAAGTGGCCGTGATGCGCGGTCCTATATTATATTGTGTGGAGAGCCCCGACCTCAACGGTCTCAACATCGACGACCTTTGCATCCCCACCGACGCCACCTTCACGCCGGTGGAGGCTTCCATCGACGGTGCCCGCATCGTGGCCCTCGAAGGGAAAGCCATCCTTCGGACGCAGGCCTCGTGGGACAAGCAGCTGTATCGACCGGTGGCCCGTCATCAACAAAGCGTAACCATCCGCCTGATTCCCTACTACGCGTGGGGCAACCGCGGCAAGAGCGAGATGTCGGTATGGATGCCCGCGGTGTACTGATGGCCGTCGCGCTGTGCGCATCTTGCACAGCGTCGGCAAAGCACTATTATGCCACGCCCGGCGCATGGACCATCGAGCGTGCCCTGCAGGAGATGCGCCTGGACCGACTCCAGGAGCATAGCAACGCCGCCGACGTGACCCAATGGGGGCGCGCCGACGAGGCCGACCGGCCGGTGATTCATCTGGCGGCCGGCACCTACGCCCTCGCCGCGCCCGTGACATTGCGCCCCGAAGACAGCGGCGTGCGGCTCGTGGCCGACGGCGATGTGCGCATCAGCGGCGGCGTGCGCGTCACAGGATGGCGCACCGAGGGTGGCCGATGGGTGGCCGACGTGCCGCAATTCAATGGGCGCGCCGTGGAGTGCCGCCAGTTGTGGGTGAACGGGCAAAAGGCCGTGCGGGCCCGCGACGTGAGCGATTTCGAACAGATGCACCGCATACGCTCCATGGACAAGGCGGCAGAGACCATCTATGTGCCCGCCGAAGCCGTGAAAGGGCTCTCGTCGAAGGGCGACCGGCCCATGGAAATGGTGCTCCACGAGATGTGGTGCGTGGCCGTGCTGCGCGTGCGCGACATTCGCTTGGCGGGCGACTCGGCAGCCATCACCTTTCATCAGCCCGAGAGCCACGTGCACTTCATGCACCCGTGGCCGTCGCCCATGGTGACGCCCGGCGGCGAGCACAATTCAGCTTTCTACCTGATAGGCGCCATGAGTCTGCTCGACGAGCCCGGCGAATGGCACGCCGAGGGAGGCAAAATCTATTATATGCCGCGCCCCGGAGAACGGCCCAACGAGGTGGAAGCCATTGTTCCGGCCCTCGAAACACTGCTGCAAACCAAGGGCACTCCCGACCGCCCCGTGACGGGCGTCAGCGTGGAAGGCATCACCTTTGAGCACGCGGCGTGGACAAGGCCCTCGTTTTGCGGCCACGCGCCCCTTCAGGCCGGCATGTATATGACCGAGGCCTACAAGATACGCCCGCAGATCAGCCGTCCCAACGGCGACCACAAGCTCGACAATCAGGGCTGGGTGGGGCGGCCTGCGGCGGCCGTGGCCGTGTCGTGCGCCACCAACGTGAGTTTCCTCGGATGCACGTTTCGTCACACCGCATCAACAGCGCTCGACTACCATACATATATATATAAGGGCGCCGTGAGCCGCTGCCGCTTCGAAGACATAGGGGGCAGCGCCATCCTGGCCGGCGACTTCAGTCCCGAAGGCTACGAGGCCCACCTGCCCTACAACCCGTCCGACCGCCGCGAGGTGTGCAGCGAGCTGACGATAGACCACAACCGCATCGACGACGCGGCCAACGAAGACTGGGGCTGTGTGGGCATCGGCGCGGGCTTTGTGCGCGACATTTGCATCGAGCACAACGAGATTTCCAATGTCTCCTACACCGGAATATCGCTCGGCTGGGGCTGGAATCGCCAACCCGGATGCATGGCCAACAATCGCGTGCACGCCAACCTGATACACCACTACGCCCGCCACATGTACGACACGGCGGGGATCTACACCCTCGGATGCCAGCCCGGCACGCTCATCGACGCCAACGCCGTGAGCGATATCTACTGCCCTGGCTATGCGCACGACCCGCAACACTGGTTCTATCTCTACACCGACGAGGGCTCAAGCGGCATCACCGTGCGCGACAACTGGTGCCCAGCGGAGAAATTTCTGCAGAACGCCAACGGCCCCGGCAACACCTGGGAAAACAATGGGCCCATGGTGAGCGACAGCATCCGCGCCGCAGCAGGCGTGCATTGATGTGGAGCAAGTCGCGCCAAAGCACGGCTCCAACCATCTGGAATCAACGAATAACAACTATAAAACCAATAGCAACATGGAACAAAAGAAGGGCTCACTGAAGAGCACACTGACGGTCTCGCTGACCAACTATCTCGACGCCGGAGCCATCGTGGCGGGCGCCAGCGGATTGAGCTTGTGGAAAGACTATCTCCAACTCACCGAAGGGCACCTCGGATTTCTCAACGCCATCTCGGCCAACTGCCTGGGCGCCGCCGTGGGCGCCATTATCGGCGGATTCCTCGCCGACCGCTTTGGGCGTAAGTTTATCTACACCTACAACATGCTTGTTTACATGGCGGGCGTTCTTTTGGTAATACTTGCGGTGAACTTCCCCATGCTTCTTGCAGGCTTTCTCATCACGGGAATCTCCGTCGGAGTGGGGGTCCCGGCTTCGTGGACCTACATTTCGGAAAGCAGCGAAACCAACAATCGCGGGCGCAACATAGCGCTCTCGCAAATGGCGTGGGGCGTGGGGCCCACCATCATCCTGCTGCTGGGCATGCTTCTGGCACCGCCCACAGCCGGCGAGAGCGGCGGACTGCTGTTCCCGCTGGTGCAGTCGATAGCCGGCGATGCACAGGGCGCGGCGCTCAATGTGTGGTCGTCGCGACTGGTGTTTGTGTCGTTGTTCATCGTGGCCTTCGTGGCCTGGACCTTGCAGCGCCAGCTCGACGAGAGCGAAGAGTGGAAACAAGCCAAGGCCTCGGGAGTGAAGACGAGCACGTTCGGCTCGTTCGGGCAGTTGTTCACCAACAAGATCAACGTGCGCACGATATTGTTCTTGGCCGGCATGTACCTCACGTGGAACCTCGTGGCCTCGGTGATGGGCTTCTTCCAGCCCCACATCTTCGAAACCGCGGGCGGCGTTTCCAACGAGACTGCCAACATGCTTTGCATGGGCCAATGGCTGATCATCATCGTCGGAACCTTCATTTTCTCCTTCTTCGTTGACAAGACCAACCATCGCTTTCTGCTGGCCTTGGGCCTCGTGTTCGGCCTCGCCGCGTGGGCGCTCATTATCGGCGGCGCCGTTAACTCGTTCGGAGGGCTCGTCTTGTTCACGGTTTTGTGGGGCCTAAACTCCTGCAGTTCGGTGCAATCCTTCTACGCTTTGTGGGGCAGCGAGCTGTTCCCCGCCAAGTATCGCGCCGCCGCGCAGGGCATCATGTTCTTCCTGGTGCGCGGTTTGTCGGCAGTTTGGGGCATCATCTTCGTGTATATTTATGGCGAAAACGGCGAGGGCTTCACGCTGGCGGCAGTGCTCATGGTGGTGTTGCTCGCCATCTCGCTCGTCATCGGCATGATAGGAGCGCCCGAAACACGAGGGAAATCGCTCGACCAAATCACTCGCGAACGCTATGGCGAAGAGGTATAACCGGCTCGCTGCGCAGGGCACAGCCACATGGATATGGTTCCCGGGCGACTGGGAAATTTGGCTCGGCAATCGCTTCAACAACCGCCGAACGGAGCGCGGTGCCATGTTTCCGCCCTTCTGGAAGCAGGACAGTCATTGGCCCACCGTGGAGTTTTCGAAGAGCTTTGTGCTGGAGAAAGAAGACACCATCACCATCGCGGCCGAAGGCGACTACAACCTGATGCTCGACGGCAAACTGCAATTCGGCATGCCGCGCACGTTCACCGTGCCCACCGGCGAGCATCGGCTGGCGCTGAAAGTGCACAATCAGGCCACGCCGCCCGCCATCTTCATCAAAGGCGACACCGTAAACACAAACGAAACATGGCTGGCCACCTACGAAGACAAGATTTGGATTGACGAGAACGGGCAGGCACACGGCTCGGGCATCTACGTGCCGGCGGGCCGCTGGCGCTTTGACGACATCAACCGCCGGCCCTCGCAATGGCGACTGGAAGTGGAGCCCGCGAATCCCACCTGTGTGGAAGAAATGCCCACCGGCCGCGAGGGCGTGCAGGGCTATCTGGCCGACTTTGGTCGCGAAACCATGGGCTATGTGGTGCTCGGCGGGCTCTCGGGCAGCGGCTCCGTGGAGATCTACTATGGCGAAAGCCGCGAAGAAGCGCTCGACAAAGACCACTGCGAGACGCTCGACATCTTGAATGTGGAGCCCACGAGCGTGAGCGCCGAAAGTGATGCGCACCAAAACTGTGACAAAGAAATCGCGCCCCACCCCCATCACGGCAACGCCCCCTGCGCCACGCCGCGCCCAGCTTCCGCCTCTCAACTCTTGACCCCCGAGGCCAAGGCCTTCCGTTTTGTTTACATCGAGACGCCGTTGCACATCGACAGCATAGCGATGCTCTATGAGTATCTCCCCGTTGACGAGGAGCATAGCGGCTCGTTTCGGTGCAGCGATGCCGAGCTCAACCGCATCTGGGACGTTGGCGCGCGAACGATGGACCTCACCACTCGCGAGTTTTTTCTGGACGGCATCAAGCGCGATCGCTGGACTTGGAGCGGCGATGCCGTGCAGAGTTACTTGATGAACTACTTCTTGCGCTTCGACAGCGACTGCGTGAAGCGCACCATCCGTCAGCTGCGGGGCAAGGATCCGGTAACGGCCCACGTCAACACCATCATGGACTACACGTTCTATTGGTTCCGCTCTATGGCCGACTACTACCTGTATTCGGGCGACGCCGACTTTGTGCGCGAGATGTATCCGCGCATGCAAACGCTCATGGATTACTGTCTCTCGCGCACCGACGACAACGGTATGGCGGCCGGCCGCCCCGACGATTGGATCTTTGTGGACTGGGTGGACTTCCCCATGCACAAGCGCGGCGTGCTCTGTTTTGAGCAGATACTCTTTTGCCAAGCCCTCGACACGATGGCCCAATGCGCCGAGCTCGTGGGCGACACCCACCAAAACTACGCCGCGCTGGCCCTGCAGCTGTGGTCGCGCGTCAAGGCCATGTTCTGGGATCCGCAGGCCCACGCCTTCCTCCATGCCGTGGAAGACGGCACGATGAACCGCATGATCACCAAGTTTCCCAACATGTTTGCCATCATCTACGGCTACGTCGGCGACGACGAGCGCCGCGACATCATGGAGCACGTGATGCTGAATCCCGATGTGGAGCGCATCACCACGCCATACATGCGCTTCTACGAATTGGAAGCCTTATGCATGGACGGGCGCCAGAGCGACGTGATTCGCGAGATCAAAGACTATTGGGGAGGCATGCTTCGCGCGGGGGCCACGTCGTTCTGGGAGAAATACATTCCCGAAGAACAGGGGGCGCAACACCTCGCCATGTACGGCCGTCCGTATGGCAAAAGTCTGTGCCATGCATGGGGCGCCTCGCCGGTCTATCTGTTGGGCAAATACATTCTTGGCGTGCGCCCCACGCAGCCTGGCTATGCCGAATACGAAGTGTGCCCCTCGCTGGGCACGCTCGAATGGGTGGAAGGCGCCGTGCCCACGCCCTTCGGACTCATACGCGTGAAGGCCTCGGCCGGTAGCGTCACCGTGCTCAGCGACGGCGGGCGCGGCACACTGATAGCAGGCGACCGTCGCATCGCCATTGAAGCAGAAACCCCCATCACCTACACCTATTGACATGAGAACCATCATCACCGCCCTCTTGCTCGCCGTCGGCATGTCGGCCTCCTGCAAGATCAGCATCGACAAAGCCGCACGCACGCCCCGCACAGCTTATGCCGCCGAGCAGCTCCGCGGGCTCGATGCGGGATGCCACATCACGCTCACCATCGGCGGCGGCCCCGCCGAGGGATTCACCATCTCCAAGCAGGGCCGACGCATCACCGTGAGCGGCAACGACGACTCCGGCGTCATCTATGGCGCCAACCGCCTGAAAGAGTTTCTCCTGGTAAACGGCAGCTACGACAAGCTCACCACCCTCAGCGACGCTCCGCAGATGAAATTGCGCGGCGCGTGCCTAGGCTTGCAAAAGACGGAGTATCTCCCCGGCCACGCCGTCTATGAATATCCCTACACGCCGGCCAACTTCCCGTGGTTCTACGACAAGGCCCTGTGGACGCGATATCTCGACATGCTGGCCGCCGACAACATGAACACGGTGTATCTCTGGAACGGACATCCCTTCGCATCGCTCGTGCGGCTCGACGACTATCCCTTCGCGCCCGAAGTGGACGACGCCACCATGGAGCTCAACCGGCAGATGTTCACGTTTATCACCACAGAGGCCGAGCGGCGCGGCATCAAGGTGATACAAATGTTCTACAACATCATCTTGAGCAAGCCCTTCGCCGACCATTACGGCCTGAAGACGCAGGATCGCAACCGCCCGATAACACCCCTCGTGGCCGACTACACGCGCAAAAGCATCGCCGCCTTCGTGCGCGACTATCCCAATGTGGGATTCCCTCGTGTGCCTGGGCGAGGCCATGGCCACCATCGACGACGACATTGAGTGGATGACACACGTGATCATCCCCGGCGTGAAAGACGGATTGCAAGCCTCAGGGCGCTCAGACACGCCGCCCATCATACTGCGCGCCCACGACACCGACGGCCCCCGCGTGCTCAAGGCCGCTCTCCCGCTCTACCCCAACATCTACACAATGTCGAAATACACGGGGGAATCGCTCACCACCTATGAGCCCGGCGGGCCCTGGGGAGAGACACATCGGCAGCTGGCGGCGGCAGCGCCCGTCCACATCGACAACGTCCACATCCTGGCCAACCTGGAGCCCTTCCGCTGGTCGTCGCCGGCCTTCACGCAGAAGGCCGTTGGCGCCATGCACCGCGTCCACCACGCATCGGGCCTCCATCTCTATCCCCAAGCCTCCTATTGGGACTGGCCTTACACCGCCGACCGACTGCCCGGCGGCAAGCGCCTGCTTCAAATCGAGCGCGACCGACTGTGGTATGCGGCCTGGGGACGCTACGCCTGGAACTGCGAGCGCGGCGACGACCGAGCCTACTGGACGCGTCGACTGATGCTGCGCTTCGCCACCGACTCGCTCTCGGCCGCCCACATCCTCGAAGCTCTCGACGAGTGTGGCGAGATAGCGCCCAAGCTCTTGCGACGCTTCGGCATCACCGAAGGCAATCGCCAGACGCTCCTGCTGGGCATGAAAATGGGGCAACTGGTCAATCCCTACAAATACACCGTCTATCCCGGCTTCTACGAAAGCTGCGGCCCAGCAGGAGAAAAGCTCATCGAATATGTGGAGCGCGAATGGAAACACCAGCAGCACACGGGCGAACTGCCCCTCGACATCGCCGACCAATGCGTGGGCCACGGCGAGCGCGCCCTCGCGGCCATCGCCTCGGCACGAGTGGGCAGGCAGGCCGCCGAGTTCATCCGTCTGCAAAACGACATCCGCGCCTACGAGCTCTTCGCACGGTCGTTTCGCGCCAAGGTGCAGGCCGCGCGCCAGGTGTTGCTCTACAAATGGAGCCACAATGTGGAGCATCTCCACGCCGCCGTCCCTCTGCTCGAAATGAGCCTCCGCTCGTGGAGCCAGCTCGCGGCGCTCACCGACAGCACCTATCTCTACGCCAACTCCATGCAAACGGCTCAGCGGCGCATCCCCGTGGGCGGCAACAACGGCAAGTTCAAGACGTGGCGCGAGATGCTTCCCGTGTACGAAGAGGAGCTCAACAACCTGAAACGCAACATCCTCAAGCTGGAACAGCCCGCCGCAGAGCGCCACTTCTCCATCGGTCCGTGGGCCGACGCCCTCGCCGGCAGCAGTCCCGCCCTGCGCCTCGTCTCGCCATCGACCACCGTCAGCTTGGCGCCCGGCGCCCGCCTCTATGAGGGCCGCGATGAGCAAGCCGACACCCTGGCACCCGAACTGGCAGGGCTCACGGCCCTCGTGCTCAATCGCGACACCACCCGCATCCGCGGCGCTTGCATCGAAGTGGACGTAATCAGGCCCGTGAAGATGCTGGTGGGATTCTATCAAGACGACGACCCCAAGTGGGCCCGCCCGCCAAAACTCGAAGTGGACGCCACGGGAAACGAATACGGACAGGCCGAAGCCGTGCTCACCGCAGGCGCCGCCCTCACAGGCATGCCGGTGGCCAACATCCACGCCTATCACCTCACTCCCGGCCACCACAAGCTCTATCTGCCCAAGGGCATCATCATGGTGGCGGGCTTCACCGACAGCAACCTGCGGCCCCGCGACGTGGGCATCAACGGCGCCTCAACCGACGTGGATTGGCTCTTCAACTGAGCCTCGCGGCGCCCTGCCTTGCGCCCTTCGGCGGCGTGCTTATGGCGCCCGGGCAACACGCCCCGCGCTCTTCAACGCTGCGCCCCACACCCTCAGTCCCCTCGGGCCTCGCCCGCAGGCATCGGGCCCCGCAATTTCGGAAAACAAGGGCAGTGCTTTCGGGCACCCCGAGCACTGCCTTCGGAAGGCCCCGCCAATGGTCTTGGAAAATTACTTTAATAAAGTAATTGAATTAAGTTATTAAGGTAATACAATTAAGTTAATAACTTAATTGTTGAAAACCATTGACGAGCGAACGCAAGGGCACTGACGAGCCATCGCGAAACCAATGGTTTGCCATCGCGAAACCATTGACGGGCAAATGCAAGGGCAGCGACGGACGAACAAAAGGGCATTGAAGGGCGAACGGAAGGGCGGCAAGGCGCCATGAGAATCCGGCGAAAAAGGCGCACAAGGGCGGCGACGAGCCAACAGAATAATGGCGACGAAAGAGCCCAAGGGCGGCGCCAACGGCCCGCAAGGGCTCCCCTCTTGAATCGCAACAGAACGACTATCGACATGAGAAAATTCCCACTACTGATGCTTTTTGTGGCGCTCACGGCCTCGGCCGGCGTCACGCAAGAGCAGATGCAACAGATCTATGAGGCTGCGCGCACGCCATATAAGTATGGTCTGGTGGTGGCCCCCGCAGACAATGGGCACAAGATAGACTGTCCCACGGTGTTCCGCCACGATGGCCGCTGGCTCATGACCTATGTGTGCTACAACGGGCGGAGCGGCACCGACGGGCGGGGCTACGAAACGTGGCTCGCCGAGAGCCACGACCTGCGCCACTGGCAGACGCTGGGCCGCGTGCTGGCCTTTGCCGATGGCGACACGTGGGACAAGAATCAGCGCGGCGGTTTTCCGGCGCTGATCGACCCGCGCTGGGGCGGCAGTTATGAGATAGGCACCCACCACGGGCGCCACCTGATGACCTACATCGGCGGCGTCGGCACGGGCTACGAGGCCGTGAATGCGCCGCTCAGCATAGGGCTGGCGTGGGCCAAGAAGGGCGACGCCTTTCCCACAGATCGGCGGGATGCGCCGTGGACGTGCGGAGCGAAGCCGCTGATGAGCTACGACGATGCCGACGCGCAGTGGTGGGAACGGTTGACACAATACAAGAGCACCATCTACAAGATGCCCCGCCGGCTGCTCGGCGCGCCCTACGTGATGTTTTACAATGCGGGGGGGCGAGACGCCACCCACCCCAAGGGAGAGCGCATTGGCATCGCGCTGAGCGACGACTTGGCACGGTGGCGCCGCTACGAGGGCAACCCCGTGTTTGCCCACGACTCCGACGGCACCATCACGGGCGACGCGCAGATAGTGGAGATGACCGTGGGACAGGGAGCCCACCGCCAGCGCGTGTATGTGATGTTCTACTTCTCGGCCTTCAATCCCACCCGCGAATATAGCGCCTACAACACGTTTGCAGCCAGCACCGATCTGGTGAATTGGCAAGACTGGACCGGCGACGACCTCATCGTGCCCTCGAAAGACTACGACGAGCTGTTTGCGCACAAGAGTTGCGTGGTCAATTGGAACGACACCGTCTATCACTTCTATTGCGCCGTCAATCACAGCGGCCAGCGCGGCATAGCCCTTGCCACAAATCGCTTTTGCGGCAAGAGCGAGGTGGCGTTTCCGGCGCCCTACGCCACGGGGCACCGCGAGAGTGTGGCGCTCGACGAGTGGGAAGTGGAGCTGCTGTCGGCCACCGACTCGGCCCTGAACGCCACCCTTCGCACGCCTGGCAAACAGCCGAAGATGACGCTGCGCGTGCCTTTCAATCTCGACGACTACTACGGCACGCAGCAAGGCGAGCACGGCAATCTGCACGGCACGTGTGTGGCACGCCGGCATTTCACCATCGACAGTGTGCGCGCCGACCGCCAATATTTTCTCCGGATGGAGGGCATCGGCACCTATGCCGACATCACGCTCAACGGCCATCACGTGGGGCGCTTCGATGTGGGGCGCACCACGGAGACCGTGTGCATCACGCCATGGGTGGCCCGCCACAATCGGCTGGAAATCAAAATAGCGCATCCGGCCCACATCACCGACATGCCGTGGGTGTGTGGCGGCTGCTCTTCGGAGTGGGGATTCAGCGAGGGCAGTCAGCCGTTTGGCATTTTCCGCCCCATCACGCTCGAAGTGACCGACCGCGTGCGCATTGAGCCGTTTGGCGTCCACGTGTGGGCGGGCGACTCGCTGTTTGTGGAGACCGAACTGAAAAACTATGGCGACGCGCCCGCCGTGGTGCAGTTGGTGAACAAGCTGACGGACAAGGGCGGGCGCAGCGTGGCCAGAATGACCACCGACAGCGTGGTCTTGGCGGCCGGCGAAACGCGCATTGTGCGACAGTCGGCCATGGTGGAAAGTCCGCAGCGGTGGTCGCCGTCGAAGCCCTATCTCTACACCGTGAGCACCATCGTGAAGCGCGACGGTCGCGCCGTGGAGAGCACGAGCACGCCTTTCGGCTTCCGCACCATCTCGTGGCCTGCCGCCCGACGCGACGGTGATGGCCGATTTTTGATCAACGACAGCGCGCTGTTTGTCAACGGCGTTTGCGAATACGAGCACCTGCTGGGCCAGAGCCACGCCTTCAGCCGCGAGCAGATCGAGGCGCGCATCAAGGAAATGCGCCTCGCCGGCTTCAACGCTTTGCGCGAAGCCCACCAGCCCCACAACCTATATTATCAGGAACTCGCCGACAAAGAGGGGCTGCTGGCGTGGCCGCAATTCTCGGCCCACATCTGGTATGACACGCCCGAATTTCGCCAATCCTTCAAGCGCCACCTGGTGAAATGGGTGAAGGAGCGCCGCAATTCCCCGTCGGTGGTGCTCTGGGGACTGCAGAATGAGAGCACACTGCCACGCGACTTTGCCGAGGAGTGCACCGAAATCATTCGCCGTATGGACCCCACATGCGGCACCCAACGACTGGTGACCACCTGCAACGGCGGCGAGGGCACCGACTGGAACGTGGTGCAAAACTGGAGCGGGACCTACGGCGGCGATGTGAAAACCTATGGCGAGGAACTGAAGCGCGCCGACCAGCTGCTCAACGGAGAGTATGGCGCGTGGCGCACGCTGGGCTATCACGACAGCGACACCACCGCCGCGCGACTGGCCGGGCAGCAGAGCAGCTACACCGAGGAGGCGCAGGCGCGACTGCTGATGACCAAAGTGGCGCTCGCCGAGAGCGTGCGCGACAGCGTGTGCGGACAGTTTTTGTGGTTGCTCAACAGCCACGACAATCCCGGCCGGCGCCAACCCGACGAGGCCGTGCGCCGCGCCGACAAGGTGGGCCCCTACAACTATAAGGGGCTGTTTTCGCCGTGGGAGCAGCCTGTGGAGGCCTTTTATGCCTACCAGCGCCACTACAATCCCGCCGCCGCGGCCTATGCCAACGAGCTGAAAGGCATTGATGTGGAAGCCGAAGCCCGCCGGCTGACAAAGCCCACCGCGGGGCTCCACTATCTCTATCGCCTGAATTGCGGCGGCGATGACTACACCGATGCGCACGGCCACGTGTGGATGCAAGACAACACGCAGTGGAGCCGCTCGTGGGGCGACCACTATGGCAAGCCCTATCAGGCCTCGCAAACGGTGAACGACAGTCTGCCCGGCGTGTTTCGCACACAGCGCTACGGGCGCCACCAGCTGAGCTATCACTTCCCCGCCGCCAAGGGCCATTATGTGGTGGAGCTCTATTTTGCCGAACCGTGGTATCGTGACATCGATGCCGAAGGACTGCGCCTGTTCGACGTGGCGGTGAACGACAGCGTGGCGATAACTGCGCTCGACATCTGGGCCCAAGCCCACTACGGGCGCCCCTACAAGCGCACCGTGGAGGTGGACAACAAGGGCGACGAAATCTGCATCTCGTTTCCCCGCGTGAGTGCGGGGCAGGCCATGATAGCCGCCATCGCCGTGGCCACGACCGACAAGGAGCTGGCGGCCCATGCCGTGAAGCCCACGATGAACACCCCCGGCATGTGGGAGGCCATCGGGCGCGACCGCATGTATCACACGCCCGACTCGCTGCTGCCACCCAAGAGCCGCAACGCCATCGAGGCCGAGGGTCGCATGGAGCAGGGCCGCATGGTGTGGGAGGCCTCGGTGGGCGTGGCCAAGGTGTATGCCCTGCGCTTCCGCTACTACAATCCGCTGGCGCCGCGCCGCCTGCACGTCAAAATCACCGACCGCAAAGGCACCGTGTATCGCGACGACGAGGTGTCGTTCTTGCAAACCCAAACCAAGAAAACCAAGCGCAAGATGACCAGCATCACCACAGGCAGCATGGTGAACGCCGGCACCTATCGTGTGGAACTCTCGGGCGACGGGCTCGGGGATATGCTCTTTGATCCACTCACCATCGAATGAACATGAACGTGACATATATAATAAGAGGTGTGGGCCGCGCCATCGCCGTGCCCGCCGCCCTGCTCCTGGTCCACTGCCCTGCCGCATTCGCCGGCCCGCATCACGACTGGGAAGACCAGAGCATGTTGCAACAAAACCGCCTGCCGGCGCGCGCCGCCTTCAGACACGAGCAGTCGATGACGCTCGACGGCCTATGGAAATTCCACTGGACGCGCACGCCCGACGAGCAGCCGCAAGACTTCTGGCGCCGCGACTTCGACGACCACGCGTGGAACTCGTTGGCCGTGCCGGCCGACTGGGAGATGAACGGCTACGGCACCCCCATCTACTCGTCGAGCGGATACACGTTCAAGATAGACCCGCCGCGCGTGATGGGCGAGCCCAAAGAGCGCTACACCGCCCGCGAGGAGCGCAATCCCACGGGCGTGTATCGCCGCACGTTCGACGTGCCCGAGAGCTGGCGCGGACAAGACATTTTCGTTCATTTCGGAGCGGTGAGCAGCGCCTTCTATGTGTGGGTGAACGGCCAAAAGGTGGGCTATAGCCAGGGCAGCATGGAGCCCGCCGAGTTTCTCCTCACGCCCTATCTCGACCCCAACGCCCGCCGGCAGCAAATCACGCTGGAGGTGCTGAAATATAGCGACGGCTCCTATCTGGAAGACCAAGACCAGTGGCGCCTGGCGGGCATACACCGCAGCGTGACGCTCTACGCTGCACCGCGCGTGCGCATCAGCGACTTTGGCGTGCGCACCCTGCTGGATAAAGACTATCAAGACGCCCGCATCGTGGTGGACCCCCATGTGGAGACCTCGGTGACCGGCGCCGAAAAAGGCTACCGCGTGGAGGCCGTGCTGAAAGGCCGTGCGGGAGAAGCGCCCATCGCGCTCACCGGCGAAGCCTTGGCCGAGCGCATGATCAACGCCGCCGCCAAGGGGTCGCTGCTCAACGAGCGCACCCCCCAGCGAGGCTATGCCAAGTGGGGATGGCTCGCGGCCAACGTGAAAAACCCGCGCAAATGGACTGCCGAACAGCCCCATCTCTACACGCTGGAGCTCACGCTGAGAGACTCCACGGGGCGCGTGGCCCAGCGCATAGAGACGCGCGTGGGCTTCCGCTCGGTTGAAATTGTGGGGGGGCGCCTGCTCGTGAACGGCATCCCCACACGCCTGCGCGGCGTGAATCGGCACGAGATGGACCCGCTCTCGGGCAAGGTGATGAGCGAAGAAGGCATGCTCCGCGACCTGTTGCTGATGAAGCGCGCCAACATCAACGCCGTGCGCACCTGCCACTATCCCAACTGCGAGCGGTGGTATGAGTTGTGCGACTCGCTGGGCCTCTATGTCATGGATGAGGCCGATCTCGAAGAGCACGGGCTGCGCGGGCGCTTGGCGAGCGATGCTTCGTGGTCGGCGGCGTGGATTGATCGCATGCAGCGCCTCGTGATACGCGACCGCAACCACCCGTCGGTCATCTTCTGGAGCCTGGGCAACGAGTCGGGATGGGGCAGCAATTTTGCCCTCACGGCAGCATGGACCCACGAGTTTGATCCCACTCGGCCCATCCACTACGAGGGCGCGCAGGGCACGGGAGCGGCAGACTATGGCATGGCCGACGGCAGAGACCCGCAGGCCGTGGACGTGATATCGCGATTCTATCCGCGCACACAAGACGACTACCTCAATCCCGGCGTGGCCGACAACAACATGGAGCGCCCCGAAAATGCACGGTGGGAACGACTGCTCTCCATTGCCCGCGACACCTCAGACTGCCGCCCCGTGCTCACGTCGGAGTATGCCCACGCCATGGGCAACGCGCTCGGCAACTTCAAAGAATACTGGGATGAAATCTATTCCCACCCGCGCATGCTGGGCGGTTTCATTTGGGAATGGGCCGACGAGGGCATCGAAGTGACGTCCCGCCTGCAGCATCTCGCGCCGTCGCTCCCCATTGGCACCATCGCTTATGGCGGCGATTTCGGCGACTATCCACATCTGGGCGCCTTCTGCGTGAAGGGCATTGTGGACGCCCAGCGCCACACCACGCCCAAATATGAGGAGGTGAAACAGGTGTATTCTCCCGTCCGGCTGGAGTGGAACGGCCACGCGTTCACCGCCCGCCGCATGGACGACCATTTCGACATGAGCACCATCGAGGTGGAAACCTCCGAGCGCAACGGTTTTGTTTATGCAGAAGCACGCCTGAAAAGCGCCACCCCGTGGGCACCCCGCGGGCACGTCATTGTTAGCGCGCAGGCAGAAAAAGACAGCGAGGCTTGGAGAGAAGCGCTCCGAAAATCGTGCCCGAGCACCCGCTCCGCACTCCGCATCCCTCACGCCGACCCGAAAATCACGGCCCACCTCTTCCGCGCACCCACCGACAACGACAAGGGCTTCGGCAACTGGATTGCGAAAGACTGGAAGCGCCAGCGGCTCGACAGTCTGCAAGAAGTGGTGCTCGACGAACACACGCGCATTTATAAAGCACTAAACGGACAAGTGACGGTGAATGTCGTTATCGACACCATCGCCAACAAGAGCGGCACCGACGTGGAAGGCCTCCTGCTCACGGCCACCTTCACGCCCGAAGGCGAACTGCCGCCGCTGCCCTGTCTGGGGCTCACGCTGCAGTTGCCGAGCTCGCTAAACCGGCTGGAATATCTGGGGCGCGGCCCATGGGACAACTATCCCGACCGCACGGCATCTACCCTCATCGACGTGTATCAGAGCACCACCGACAAGGAATATGTGCACTATCCGCGGCCACAAGACTCGGGCCATCACGGCGACACGCGATGGCTGAAGATCACCGACTCAGAGGGCCATGGCTGGCTGATCGAAGCCGTGGACCGGCCGTTCAGCTTCAGCGCCCTCCCCTACAGCGTGGGCCAGCTCTACGCCGCGAAGCACGACACGGAGCTGAAGCCCGAGCCCTTCACGTGGCTCCAATTGGACTGTGCCGTGATGGGCATCGGCAACAGCTCGTGCGGCCCGGGCGTGCTCACCAAATATGCCATTCCCCAGCGGCAACACACGCTCTGTTTGCGACTGCGGCCGCTCTGAGCCGGCAACAGTCACACCCTTCGCGGGCACCGGCGGGGCACTCACAGACGGCCGTCTGGAAAACCCATTTTTAGCATTTATCGTCAAAAAAGCGCGGTTTCATCGATAATTTTCATCGAAGAGACCGCGCTTCGGTTTGTTGTTTTCCGTCTCGCTGGGCACGATTTTTCACGAGGTGTAAATTTTATCAGCCGTCAAAAATCCCCCCACGAGTGTCAAAAAGAGTGGAGTGCCTGCCAGAAAAGCCCACTACTTTTGCAGCAGGAAATTCATCAACCTAAACATTGCGACCATGAAAAAAGTATTACTTATTGCGTTTGCATTGTGGGCCACGCTGGCGTCGGCCTACGAGACGAAGAAGACACCCGCCTTTCCGGGCGCCGAAGGTTACGGCATGTATGTAACGGGGGGCCGCGGCGGCAAAGTGTATCACGTGACCACGCTTGAGGACGGCACGAAAGAGGGCACACTGCGCTACGCCATCAATCAGAGCGGCGCGCGCACCATTGTGTTCGACGTGTCGGGCACCATCCACCTCACCAGCGCCCTCTCCATCGGCAACGGCGACGTCACCATTGCGGGGCAAACGGCTCCTGGCGACGGCATCTGCATAGCTGATTGGCCCGTGACCATCAACGGCCAAAACGTTATTCTGCGCTACCTGCGCTTCCGCCTGGGCAACACTTATGTATGTAAAGAGGAGGGCGACGGTGGCCACCAGGGCGACGGACTGGGCGGCATGGACGGTGCCAACATCATGGTGGACCACTGCTCCATCTCGTGGTCTATCGACGAATGTCTGTCGGTTTACGGCAATCGCAACACCACCGTGCAATGGTGTATGGCCTATCAGAGCCTGCGCGAAGCAGGGCACGTGAAGGGCGCCCACGGCTACGGCGGCATGATGGGCGGCGGCAAAGTGACCTATCACCACAACCTCTTGGCCGACCACGACTCGCGCACACCGCGCTTCGCCTTCCGTTCGGGCGATGACACCAGCGTGGAGCACCCCACCGACTATCGCAACAATGTGATCTACAACTACGGCAAAAACGGTTGCTACGGCGGCGAGGAGATGTGCATCAACATTGCCAACAACTACTACAAGCCAGGCCCTTTCACCAAGATGCAGCGCGAGAGCTATCAGAAGCGCATTTGCGGCGTGGGCTACGGCACCCACTATGACAGCGACGGCAACGTGTCGGAATATCTGTGGGGCCACTACTACGTGAACGGCAACGTGAACGCATCGTGGAGCGATGTGACGGCCGACAACTGGACCATTGGCTTCATCAACCAGATAGCCAGCGACTCCAAGGTGGCCACCTACGCGTGGGGCAGCACCACGGCCGACACCATTCACATGACCGAGCCCATGCCTTTCGCCTATGTCACCACACACACGGCCGAAGGAGCCTACGAAAAGGTGGTGGCCTACGCCGGATGCTCGCTCCATCGCGACTCGCTCGACCGCGTTATTGCATCAGACACCAAAAACGGCACCTGCACATTCTCGGCCGACGCCTCTTCGCGCCCGGGCATCATCAACGTGCCCGAAGATGCCAAGACCGACGGCGACGATGCCTGGCCGCGCCTGAACAGTGAGGAGGCTCCGGCAGACTCCGACGGCGACGGTATGCCCGACGCATGGGAAACGGCCAACGGGCTCGACCCCAACGACGCCTCCGACGGCAACATCGTGAACAGCGACGGCTACACCAACCTGGAATATTATCTCAACGGACTGGTGAAAGACATCACCGAGGCCCAGGTGGCCGACGGCGAACTGATGGGCGAAGACATTGCTTCGACGGGCGACCTGAATCCCGAATCCCTCGACGATGCCAACGCCATCAACGTGCCTTCGGACAGCTATTTCGACATGGACAAAGTGATTTTCCAGCAGAAAAATGGTTCCGACCTGGGCAACGTCAACACCAGCGGCGACTACGCCATGGTGGAAAATCTGCGGACGGGCCAAACGGCATCCTTCATCGTGAACGTGGAAGAGGATGGCGAATACCTTGTGGAATTCTTGGGCTGCACCAAGAAGGACAACGTCAGCACAAAGTGGGAATACATGGTTGACGGCGAAGCAGAAACGTCCACCACCGTGGCCATCGCCAACAACAGCTCGTGGGGCAACACGGTGGGCGCCAAATGGGACGCCTACAGCTTCAAGACCACCCTCAGCAAAGGACTGAAAAAGCTCGTGATCACCTTCTCCGCAGAGAAGTACACGGCCAACGTGGCCCAGATACGCATGACACTCGCCTCGCAGACGGGCATCAGCGAAGTGGAGACCGAAAAGAGCGTCGCCAACGGCCAGCTCTACGACCTGAGCGGGCGCCGCGTCTCCCAGATGCAACGCGGCATCTACATCCAAGACGGTCGCAAGATAGTGAATCAATAGGCGCTCGCCCATCGGGCGCCTTCACTCCAAAACATTATCCATATATCAACATTTAAAAACTAAAACAAGATGAAAACATTTCTACAAAATGCGCTGGCTGCAGCCCTGATGTTTGCAGCAACGAGCGTGAGCGCCGCCACCATCGATGTGGCCGCAACGGGAAGCACCACGCTGGACCCCGACCAAGCCACCCTCTCGGGCGGATCCACAAAAGAGCTGAATGACGGCATGAACACCTTCGACAGCATGAAAAACGGCTACACGGCCACCTTCACGCTCAACTTCAATGCAGCTTCGAAGTACACCATCAACTTCGTGGCCGCCACCAAGAACAGCAACGTGTCGATGAAGTTTGCCTTCATGTCGGGCGAAGAAACCCTCTGCGAAAAGACCGTGGAGATCGAAAACAACGGCACGTGGGGAAGCACACAAGAAGACTTCAAGAGCTATGAGTTCACCACCGATGAGATTTCTACCGGAGAGAAGACGCTCGTCATCACCTTCGTGGGCCCCAAATACACCTGCAACGTGGGCAACATGACCATTACGCCGTTTGACGCTTCGGCCACCACCTACTCGCTCACCACTGTGCTCAATCCCGAGGGTGCCGGCGCCGTGAATGTGTCGCCGAGCAAAGACTACTTCTCGCCCAACGAGAGCGTCACCGTGACCGCCACATCCAATGTGGGCTACAACTTTGTCAGCTGGACCGACGCCACCGGCACCGTGAAGAGCACCGAAGCCACCTACACTTTCGACATCACCGAGAACACTACGCTCACGGCCAACTACGAGGAGGCCGACCTCACCATCACTGTTCCCACCACCGATGAGAACCCCTTTGCCATGGAATATGCCGTCATCGACAATCACGGCGACGACCGTGCCAAATGGGCCGACGACCACATCGACTACATGTTCAGCGGATTCACGGCAACCTATACCATCAACAACACAACGGCCACCGACTATGACATCGCCTTCCAAGCAGCCACCACCAACGACGGCATCTCTGTGAAGTTTGACATCATGAGCGAAGACGGCTCCACAACGGTGGCCAGCCAGACCGTGGAGATTGAGAACAACGACGACTGGAACGACTACCAAGACTACAAGGCTTCGATAAAAGCGCTGCCCGTGGGCAAATACAAGCTGGTGGTGACCTTCCTGAATAGCGCCGCTGAAGGCGTGGACGAGGGTGGCTCATACACCACTTGCAATCTGAAGGGCATCAGTTTCAACGCCGTTGGTGGTTCGGATACGGGCGTTGACAACGCAAAAGTGGAGAGCGCCGCCAATGGTCAGATCTACGACCTGAGCGGGCGCCGCGTCTCCCAAACGCACCGCGGCATTTACATCCAAAACGGTCGCAAGGTTATTCGATGAAATGTTGCGTTGACAGCGACGGCCGGCATGCTCCGGCCGCCCGCTGTCGCTCTGCGGGCCAAGCATCGCTTCTTCGGCATGACGACGGCGCGCGAGCATACGGAAAAGAGGGGATGCCCAAGATGGGCATCCCCTCTTTCTGTTCTTACGTCAGTATGCTGTGTGTCGATATTTGAGAGGCTTGGGGCTTCACAGCCCTGCCGATGTTGTTGTTAACAAACTGAAGTAAGTCGAAGGGAGGTTTCACAACCGCCGCTTCTTCATTGTTTTACTAAAATGATTATAGAGAAAGCATAGAAAATTATCTCTGTCGGTGGCGTCGGCGAATCACTTCACGATGACGCTCTCTTGCAGGGCAGCCTTGGTGAGCGTGTCGGCCTTGATGGAGTCGCTCAGTGCCACGCTGCGGCCCTGCTCGATGGTTTGCTCCACGGCGGCCACGCTGCTGCTGTCGTCCTCGGGTGCTTCGAAGGCGCGCTGTGCGGCGTTGCCCAGTGTGAGGAAGATGGCGATCACGGCGGCAGCCTTGAACAGCGGCATGAGTCGCTGCGTGATGGTGGCAGCGGGAGCCTTGGTGGCAGTCTCTCCGGTTATTTGGAGCAGCCGTTCGTCGAAGTCATCGCCCAGCGTGTCGGTCGCCGTCTGCTGTTGCTCATAGCAGAAGAGCGAGCGATAGCGGCCCAGGGCGGCGGGCACGTTGTCTTGCGAGAAGAAAGCCTTCAGAATGCTCTCCTCCTGCAGCGTGGTCTCGCCGAGCCAATAGCGCTCCAGCAGTTGTTCGATGTACTTATAGTCCATAGTCCTCTGTTTGTTGATACTTTTTCTTGATGGTTTGGCGGGCGCGGAAGATGTTCACCTTCACTTGTTCTTCGGTGATGCCCATCACGGCGGCAATGTCGCGATAGCTTTTCCCCTCGATGTCCCGCAGCTGCATGCACGAGCGCTGCTTCTCGGGCAGACTGTCGATGAGGCGTCTCACCGTGGCCACGCTGTCGCGCTGCTCTGCCAGCTCGTGTGGATTGCGCGCTGTTCCGGCGGTCTCGTTGTTGTCGGCTTCGAGCGAAACGTTTTGCTGTTCGGCACGGCGCACTTTGTCGAGGGCCAGATTGCGGCAGACGGTCATACTGTAGGCTTCGATGCTGTCGATGTCTTGCCAGCTGTCGCGCTTGTTCCACACTTTCATCAGCGTGTCCTGCACAATGTCTTCTGCGTCTTCGCGGTTCATGGTGATGCGGAGCGCGAGGCGATAGAGCAGGTTTTTCATGGGCAGAATGTCCGCCTTGAAGCTGATGATTTTCTTCTGCACGCTATTAAGATGACGTTTGTGGGGGATGAAAGTTACAGGTGGGGAAAACTTTTTTTCGGCGCCGGCGCTTTTCAGGCCTCCACGATCATGGTGCCGTGGTGGCCGTCGATGGCGGTGGCAAGCGTGATGTTGACGGCTTTCACGCCCGCTGCGATGGCGTCGAAGGCATTGTCGAGCTTGGGCAGCATGCCGCCCGAAACGGTGCCATCGGCCTTGTAGCGCGCATAGTCGGCGCGCGTGATGACAGGTATCACGCTGTTGTCATCGTCGGGTCGGCTGAGCACGCCGCGCTTCTCAAACGAGAAGATGAGCGTCACATCGTAGTGGCGGGCCAGCGCCTTGGCGGTCTCCGAAGCGATGGTGTCGGCGTTGGTGTTGAGCATGTGGCCTTGCCCGTCGTGGGTGAGGGGGGCCATCACGGGAACAATGCCGGCCTCGATGAGCGTGGCCAAGCGCTGCCCGTCGGCTTCGTCCACATCGCCCACAAATCCATAGTCGATGCCGTCTTTCAGCGGGCGACGGTGGGCATGCATCACGTTCATGTCGGCGCCGGTGAGACCCAATGCGTTCACGCCCGTGGCTTGCAGGCGCGCCACAATGTTTTTGTTCACCAGCCCGCCATACACCATGGTCACCACGCCCAGCATGGCGCCGTCGGTGATGCGGCGCCCGTTCACCATGCGACTCTCGATGCCCAGCTGCGAAGCCACCTGCGTGGCCCGCCGGCCGCCGCCATGCACCAGCACCTTGCGGCCCTCGATGGCGGCAAAATCGCTCAATAGTTGCATGAGTTGCGCCTCGTCTTCCACCACGGCGCCACCCACTTTCACCACTGTCAGTTTTTCCATGCTTTGCTTTGTTGTTGTTGGTCTGTTGCGGATTATTTTCTGCAAAATTACACTTTTCTGCCGAAAATCATGCCGCCCGTCAGCTTTAAATTGAGCGGGAGCGTGGCGTTTTCGGATTATTTGTCTAAATTTGCAGCATTATTTATGTTTCGCATCACCACATATATATATGTATGCCTGCTGGCCGCGTGGCCCGTTGCAGCGGTGGCCGCCGAGCCAGACAGCAGTGCTGTGGCGCTGGGCCCCGACAGCATCGTGGCTTCCACGCCGGTGGTGGCCGACACCGCCGCTGCGCCGATGGCCGAAGTTGCGCTGCCCAAGAAGGCGTCGCTGGCCACCGTTTGGACCTCGCACGAGAAGAAGCGCCCCTGGCTGGCCGCGGCCGAGATAGTGGGCGGCAACGCGGCGCTGCTGGCTTTCGACCACTATGTGCTCAAAGGAGCCTATGCCGAAGTGACGATGCACACCATCCGTCGCAACCTGAAATTCACGGATTGGTTTTGGGACAGCGACCTTTTCTACACCAATCTCCTTGAGCATCCCTATCACGGCGGGCTCTACCACAACGCGGCGCGGGCCAACGGCATGAACTTCTGGGCAGCCTCGCTGATGACCACCGGCGGCAGTCTGCTGTGGGAGATGGCGGGCGAATGCGAGTTGCCCTCGGTCAACGACTTCATCGCCACGTCGCTGGGCGGCGCTTGTCTGGGCGAAGTGTGCTATCGATTGTCCGACTTGGTGATCGACAACCGCCGCCGCGGATTTCGCCGCGTGGTGAGCGAGGTGGCCGCCGGACTGCTCAGTCCTATGCGCGGCCTCAATCGCGTGTTCACTGGTCAGGCGTGGCGCGTGGCCCCCAACGGCGATGTCGACGCCCCCGACCAAGACCTGCCGCGCCCTTCGTGCGATGTCACGCTCTCTGCGGGCGGGCGATTCCTGTCGCTCAGCTGCCGCGACAAGCAGAGCCTCTCATCGGCCTATGTGGAGGTGGATGTGCGCTATGGCGATGCGTTGCGCGCCTCCCGCGTGCCCTACGAGAGCTTCCGGCTCAATGTTTGCGCCGTGGTGGGCGGTCATCAAAACATCTTCAACGCCGTGCGCATCGGCGGACAACTCATGAATTTCCCCGTGGCGGAGCAGTCACGATTCGGTGCCTCGCTCGCCCTCGTGCAGCATTTCACCTATCTCTACACCGACCCCGTGGACGGCGGCGAAACGGCCTACAACGTTTCCGAAGTGACAGGCCTCGGGCCCGCCTTCAACTATCTGTGGCGCGGCGCCCGCCACCGCCTGAAAGGCTCGCTGGCCGTCACCGGCATCCCCCTCGGCGGACTGATGTGCGACTATGGCGACAATCCCTTCCTGCGCACCTACAACATGGGGTGCGGATTCAGTCTAAAAAGCCACACCGAGCTGGACCTCGGCCGCCGCGTGCGCGCCACTCTCCGCATGGAATACTACCGCCTGTTCACCTGGATGGACTACGACGAGATGGACCTCACGGGCGACCCCTCCTATCGCAGTGCCCAAGGCTATGCCGGCGCCGCATGGCAGCTGGTCACCACGCCCGCCATCGACATCCGCCTTTGGCGCGGCTGCGGACTGCGCGCCGAGTGGAACATCTACAACCGCCACACCCGCTATCGCACCCGCGAACGTGTGCATTCACGCGCTTCCGACCTGAAGCTGGGCCTCTTCTACGCCTTCTGACGCCGCCACCGGCCGCAAATCCGCCCCATCCGGCCGGCCCTCCCGCATCCATACCACAACAACGAGGCGGGCGAAGACATGCATTGTGTCTTCGCCCGCCCGCTCTTTCATGGGAGCTGATTCAGCAACCATACCCGTTGCTGTTGCTCGTTTTGATGGTCTGCGTAATAGATAGCCTTTTTTATGGATTGAGGAAATGATCGTGGCGGATTCACCAATCTGTTGTAAAACTTCTGTGTGGTGAGAAACACAAACTTATCCTTGGACAGATTGTGGCCTTTGGCCACGAGCTGTGCCATCACCATTTGTGCCCACGCATTCCACTGCTTGGCATTGGCAGGCATATAGTTGTAATTGGCCACCACCCTTCGCGGGTCGAGCAATCCATACCACGTGGAGAGGATGTAGATGTGGTCAGCCCTCCCTGCGTCCACCATGGCCTCTGCGTTTGCTAATGATTGTTTAAACGGTTTGCCCTGATACAGGTCGCGGGCCATAAAGAGTCCCTGCTTCTGCGTCTTGCTACACGAGATGAGGATAATTCTTGCCATGACGTTGATTTTGATTTAACGAAGCGGGGCGGGCATCGTGTGCCCGCCCCGCTCTATCGGTGTTGCCGCGGCCCGTTGGCCTTGGCGTTGGTTCTTGGTTTTACTCCAGCGTGTCATCGGTTCCGCCGATCACGCTGCCGTTGCCCCACACATCGTTGACGTCTTCATCTTCGTCGTCGATGAGGCCGCCGCGATTGCTCTGAGGCCCAGTGTCCGATCCTCCCTCTTTGATTTCAGGGGAGGTTCCATCTTCGGTACGTGAGGCGGTTTCCATCACTATCATTTCGACGGCAAGCGTCTGCATCGCAGGCATCAAATATGCTTTCTTCATTTTAGTCTTCGTTTTGATTACACATTATTTCACCACGAACTTCTTGCCGTTCTTGATGTAGATGCCGCGCTTCAGAGTGGCAGCGTTCACACGCTGACCGCCAATGGTGTAAACCTTTTCGTCGGCAGAGGCTTCCTCCACGACATCGGCGTCCACTTCCTTGATGCCGGTAATCACCAGGTCGTCGTCGTCATGACCGAAGGCCATCAAATAGTTGGCGGCGATGTTGGCGCCCGTTGTCTTGCTGAACAGGTCGTCGTCGAGGTTGCTGCCGTAGCTGATGTACTTGTAGGTCAGCTGGCCCTTGATGTTCTGCACGGTGGAGTCTTTCAGTTCCACATTGCCCATGGCGCCGATGATGCACACGTAGGGATTCCACTTCCACACCTTGTCGGAGGTGAGACGGAACCAATACGACTTCTTGTTCTTCGTGCCGATATAGTAAGCATACTTGGGCAGGGTGAGGGTGTCGTAGGTGCTCACGAAGTGATAGATGTAGGCTTCATCACCGTCTTGTGCCATTTCTTGAGTGGTACCATCGGACTCGATGCGACGCGAATTCACGTAGTAATCGTTTTTCGGATACTCGGTGTAGTTCTCGTTGAGCGAGGTCTTGTGCTCCGTGGTCTTGTGCGACAGCAGGAACGTGGCCGGCTTGTAGCCGTCAACATTCAGGCTCTCGTGCACATAGGGTCTGATCAGGTAGGGGCAACCGCCATACATAGCGATGTCCTCGTCGCTGCTCAGCGACACATAGTGGCTGCTGGGCTCGTCGCCGATGGCATAGTAGGTGCCGGCCGATTGGCTGAAGTCCCAGGTCTTCTCCGAGCAGAGGCTATCGGTGAAGTGGAGCGTGATGAGGTTCTTGGTCATGTCGCGATCCACACCATAGAGCGTGGACACCAGCGGATAGGTGTCATCTTCCACGGCCTTGCCACCATTGATGGTGGAGCCGGCGGGCACACCGAAGTATTTCAGCACCTCGGCGCGGGTGAGGTCGGTGGGCACACAGATGGTGTACCAATCTTTACGGATGTAGTTTCCGCCCTCGGGTATATCGTCGGTGGCTGAGGTGGCGGCCAGCACGAATTGGTGCCATCCCATGTAGTCGGTGTCATACACGGCTTCGGTGTCCTTCACCCAGTCATAGTAGGTTGCGCCATCGTTGGTGCCGCTCACTGTGCCCTTGGCACCGCGGGCTTTGGCTGTATTGGCGCCGTTGCCGGTCGAAGCAGTGAGCTGCACGCCATAGTCCTTATAGAGGTCGTCGTAGCCCTGCCAAGGCTCGTGGCTCATCCAATTCAAACCGTTCTGGCTGCCGCCTGCAAAGCCTGCTGCAGTCGTGCTTGTGTTCTGCCTGTCGGAGAGATAGTCGGTGCCGTCGCTGCCATCCTTCCAGAAGTTCCATGTGACGCCGGCCACTGCCTGCGACAGGGCGCGGTTGAAGTTGCTCTGGCCCGGCCAGCGGAGTATCTTACCCTCGCCGTCGGTGTCGCCGTTGCTGTCGGGGATGTCATACTTGCGCGTCACGTCGGTATAGTTCTTCTCTTCCTCCGCGGAGCAGTCGTTGGGGTAGTGGAGCATACTCATCCAACCGTTGCCGGTGAAGTAGTTCTCTTGGCAAGCCACGCCTTCGGTCGGATTGAAAGAGTTGTTGCCATTGTAGCTCACAGAGTTGAAGGCGTTGTAGGCGCACGTCGGAGCCACGGGATTCAGCGAATACACATTCTTATAATAGATGCAATTGAAGGCGAGATGACCGATGCTCTCCAGTCCGGCGGGCAGCGTGATACAGCCGTTCAAGAAAGCGGCCTTGTTCTCGTCATAAGAATCGTGGTCTTCCTCGGGCCACATGTCGATGATCTTATCGGTGTTGGCTTTATAAGCCCAGTCGTTGGCACGATTGGGGTAACCATTACCTGCGGCATCCACATCTGTGGTGTACACGTGCGAGAACTTGTTGCCGTTGGCATTAAAGGCATAGTCGCCAATGTGCTTGATGTTGCCGGGAATGCAGAGCGAGTCGAGATTGTTGCAACCGATGAAGCAGCTGTCGGGGATGGTGTTCTGGCGATAGTCGATGGGGAGATAGCACTCTGTGATCTTCGAGAAGTTCTGACCAATGCGCATGTCATTGTTCACGGGGAAGTAGGCACGCGTGAGGTCGAGACGGGTCACATTGCCCACCATCTGGCCGCTGTTGGCAGTGGCCGACACTTGCTCTTCTGTGGGAAGGCCTTGGCCCACATAGTTGCCTGTCTTCTCGCTCACCAGCTTCACAAAATCAGTGTTTGCACTGATGTCTTTGGCATTGATGGCACCGATGAACACCAGGTTGGTGATCTGTCCGCTGTTGCAGAAGAGCTTGCGGTCGTCGTTGTCGTTGCCCACCTGCCAATAGTAGTAGAAGGGAATCTGCAGCAGTTGGTTCACTTTGCCAGTGCCGCCGTTGTCATCGTTGACATAGATCATCACGCCATGGATGTTGCCATAGTTTTTGCTTTGTTCGTTGCCCAAGTTGGAGTTGCCGTTGCCCTTGTCCACATCGCCCATGTAGGAAACGGCGGCTTTCAGACTGGTGCAGCCAGTCAGGCGGGAGTCCATCGTGGGATGTTCGTCGTTGAGGTTGGACACTAGGAAGTAGTCCATATTGTCGGGCAGAATCATAAACTGTGCCGTCGTGTTGGCCCACACCACGGTGGTGGGGTCGGTGTAGAACGTGCGGGCGAGGTCGAGCGTGTCAGCCTGGAACTGGTTGATGATCGCCACGTCCTCGGGCGTGAGGGCTACATACTCGTATTTGCCGTCATCGTTGGGCGTGGCGTCGCTGAAGGAGCACACTTCCTCGTTGCTCGTGTAGAAGCCGGTGCTGTTGTTGGACGTCTTGCTCTTCGGCATGCAGAAGAGTGTGCAATGGCTATACTTCTGGCCCGTGGAGAGCTTCACCATGTCTTCGTGCTTGTCCACGTGGTTGCCATACATGGTGTAGTTGGCAAAGATGATGGGCGTGCCATCCTCTGCATAGCTGGTGTGCTTGGTGGAGACGATGGTGATCAGGCTGGTGTTGCCCTCTTCCACGTCGGCCGTTCCATAGAAGTTGTGCGGCATGATGATGTAGCGCAGCTTCACGTTGTTCTTGATGGTGAGCACGCCGTCGTTGTAGGCCGCCTCTGCCCAGCGCGAGTTGTCAAAACCTTCCATATTGTATTGGCCGATTTTGGCTTCCTTCAGGTCGATGCTCTCCACGTCGGGGCAGTTGGCGATGGTGAGTCCTTTCACGTAGGTGCAACCGATCAGGTTGATGTTGCTCAGCGTGGTGCAACCGTCGAGTGTCAGAGAGCCTTGCACTCTCACATTGCTCAGTGTGAGCGATTCCACCGATTCAGAGCTGAACGACAATGCGCCGTTCACGATACCGTTCTTGGCCGTCATGTTTACCACACGGCCGGTCTTCGAATAGTCTGTGAGGAATTTTTCGGCATCCACCGTGGCGCCGTTGGAGTTCATCGTCAGCGAGGTGACGTTGGCCATCAGCAAATAGGTGTTCATCATGGCATAGCCCACATACTGGCTATTGTCGCCCCAGCTGTAGTAGGCTGTGGTGCCATCGTCGGTATAGCGGGCCACCCATTTGAGCGTGGTGGAGCTGCTGATGGCGAAGATGCCGGAAGCGTCTTCCAGTTCGGAGTCTTCGATGCTGGTGTTGAGCGGCAACACGAGGCCCTGCAGAGCCGTCTGTGCCTTCACCAGCGTGCGCACATTGTCGTCGGTGATGTCAGCATTCAGGAGGTTGATGGTCGTCCAAGCGCTGTTCACGGAGCTCACCTCCGTATCCATGGCGCCGGAGAGCTTGATGGAAGTGATGCTGCTCAAGGAATGGTCGGTGATGGCGTCGGCCAGACCGCCCTCGGCGAGCACATAGACTTCGGGAGTGGAGGTGCTGAAGTAGATGTACTTCACTTGCGAGCACGTCTTGGCTGCGGCGAGCGCTTCGTCGGAGAGCGTGCCCTCGGTGATGACGATGCCCGTCACGTTGTCGGCACCTTCTGCAGCAATCTTGGCC
>Ga0181612_173767_pt1 | contig 32423 bp, 18 predicted proteins | sample HoacroProtozoa21_FD_119630 | JGI IMG/M metagenome (GOLD analysis project Ga0181612, IMG submission 119630) | Hoatzin crop microbial communities from Cojedes, Venezuel. Combined Assembly of Gp0051906, Gp0051904, Gp0051908 | reverse complement strand
GAAGTGGCCGGGCTGTCCAGCTGCAGTCCTGGGGGGATGGCCTGCCTGGCTATAAGCAGTACGGAGGGAGGAAAGAAGTGAAAGGAATTATCAGCTTGTGATGACAATGCTTAGTTTCAGTACGTTTATTTAGTCAGATTGTAAAGCTGACATATGTTTGTATTTTTAAACTCACCCACTATTGGAAGAAAAATGGTTCTACTGTGAAAATAAGCTGCCTAATCGACACTAAGTTTAAACAATAAATGCAAAACCAGTCAGAAAAATAAAAAGTGGTCCCAATCAACATGTAGCCATAAAAAAAAGTTATAACACAATTATTGCTGTGCATGACTCCAAAATATGCTTTAAGTCCATCAAGAACTCACAGGTTTTCTTCTCCCCTTCTTTTCCGAGAATGTTGCTTCAAACAATTGCCACTCTGAGGATTTCCACTCTGTTTTTTCCATTACCACTCAAAAGTTACTTTAACTCAATCTACCTCCTACCTACAAAAAGCTAATTACTGATCTCAGTTAAGCCCATAAAGAGTGCTTTTACATTAACCAGGGATCATTAAATACCAAAGGAAAACACTTTCTTCTCCAGATGGTTGGAGGGTTGTCTCTGCGCGACATGTTCAGCATTTGTTCACCTGAAAAGAAGACTTCCAATGAACATGCCTTAACTTCGAGAAATATATACAATTTATTACACATTAAGATGATGGCAGGTGTAGGCATTACTGCTAATATGTGAACTACATTAATTCAGTTGCTCTAGGACAACTCTGCGTAATGCCACAGGCTTCATCACTGTACTCTTTACATATTTGCCTTCTGTGCATTTTCAGAAGACTAGTATGATTTTTCAGAAGTAAGTAAATAGTTATAGTATCAGATTTACCTCCTTTAAAGGGATGGAGCTGAGTACCCAGCATGAGTCCCTCGAAAGTCGCTAGTAATTACTAAAAACACTTTGCACAGCATGAGGAAAATTTTTTTATTAAAACAAAAAATCTGTGCTTGTGAGTGGATATTCTATGGCATGTGTTACACATTCAAGATCTATTTCTTGACTGGGAATTATATGTGAGGAACAAGTCACTGACATATGGGGTTTTTTCTCTCCAGAAGGATGTAAAATGGAAAACAGTGTTACTATTAAAGAAAACTATGGGCTTTCCTCCTACTGCATAATCTGGACAAGTACCTTAGTGCAAAATATTATTCCTGGTCTGAATGAATTGCTGAATAGATGTAAAAAAACAGCCCTCGTGCAGCAGAGTAACCTGAGGTCTCTGAATGGGAAGACAGGGAATAATTTTCTAAATTTCTACGAGACTATAAATACATAAAAATACAAAGAGGACACAGTTGCGTCCATTTGCTCCGGTGTATTCCTTCAAGGTGAGAGCTTTGCAAGACAGTCACTTAATTATTTTCCTGTGTGTACATCACCTGTTTGTCAATGAGTGCCTTCAGGTTCTAAAGCAGAGACAGATTACGAATAAACTAACTCTTGTTTTCATCTCAAGCATAAAAAAGAGAGTGTGTGAGAACAAGAACGGGTATTTCTTGGAAAATGTGCTGAAAGTAGACACAGAACTCAGAAATCCCCACTCCTTGCCAGGGTGGATGGCATAGGCATAACTGGCTCGACCTTCATTTGACAAAACCCCTATTTTTAACTGACATTTCACAGTGCACAAACATATTTAAATCATCTTTCAAGATTGTTCAGACTCCCAGGGGAATGAATACTAAATTCCACATTGTAAGTAGTAATTCAGTCATACCAGTAATTTCACTTCTACTCAGATCTGTGCGCCTAAACCTGTGCCACCCACCCACACTCACGCCTGACGTAAACAAACTGGTTCTGATGGTTTTCTAAATCACGCTACAATAACCCACCATGAAACACTGTATTTCTCCAGCTGTCTGCTGCTGCGCTTCTGGTGCACATTCACTGATGCTCAGCCACCCTCAGTGACACTCAGACCTCTCAACCTGGCTTGTGCTCGGAGTAGGAAGCCTGTATCTCCAGGATCATTTCGTCAGCAGTGAGGAGGTGCAGTGTCCTCCAGTGGATGATGTCATCCTCCAGCAGATACTGTCATCCTCCAGCGGACAATGTGGGGCAAGAACTCAAAGATTCTCAGAACAGTCTGCAGGAGATACCTCTTTCTGGGTTGGTTACATGGAGGTCTGGTTTCCTGTCTTGGGCTTTTATCCACTACTTAGATCTAATTATCAGAAAACTCTGATGTCTATGTTTTGAGTATTCCCAGCTATACTTGTTAACACAAGATAGCCGTGATTGCCAAAATTTCTGGACAAAAATTTTCAGATAAAATATTTATTTGGCAGAAAATGCATTCTAAGCCATTGCAGAATGCTTCAGTAATTCATTAGATTTTTCCAGATGGGAGGGGGATCCTCTGAATTTTCTTTAAAAACACTTTCTTACAGAAAAGACTTTCAAATTTTGGTTGTTATAAATATTTTTCAAATGTAAATGTTAATTTTAATATAAATATTTGCCATATCAATAAGCTTTAACTACTAAAATATCTTTAAATATCTTTAAACCAGCCAAAATAAAAAAGAAAATCAACCAATTAATTCCAACAGTTTGAATCAATCTCAATGTTCTGCTAAACCTGAAGCATACTCCAAAATTATTTTCTGTAAGAGACAAGCTAAGAAATCTATTATTTACCTACTCGTAATCATGATTTTTTTACAATCATAATCACAATGTAATCATTCATATATTTTCTTTTTTGTCAGAAAATACATTAAGAAAAATTAGATCCATTCACGATTAAACAGCAAGGTAACAGCTAGTGGAAAAGCAATAATGACCAGATTTGAGGATGTCTGCAAGATTGCTACCAAAAACATTCACTATACAATTCACAAATTAGTTTTGGGCTGCTGCCCGTTTTATGAATGGTCTATTCTTCTGTTTTTATTAATATTGTTGACTAGCTACAACAGGTGACATTTTTATCCCCTTAGGCTGTCCATTATCCAAATGAAGGGCCATCTGGAAAGGGATTCTGTTCACTGAAAAATGTGACAGAGCTGATGGCTTTTTAACTGCAAGTCATCTATGATTGCTGGTAAACACTGAAAATTAGCATTGATCCCCCTCAAATGAAAAAAACAACAACAATAAAGCACTTCAGACAGGCTTATGGAAACACCTTCTCGGCAGATGTGCATGCTAATTAATAATTGTAGATGGCAACCCTTCCTCATTTTTGTAAATTAATGCCAGTTGAATTCTCTAAAACAAATAAACATGACTACAGATGGGGCAGCTACTTGTATATGCCCAACACAGCATATGTAGACTAGGAAATGAGGTGGGCCTGAAATCTCTGCCATACTATAAACAAGTAGTTGACAAGCACCATTACCATAAGCTGCCACACTCGGAAAATCAGATAGTTCGTCCTTTTGCCCACCAGGTTACATTCTGGGAGGGCTTCCAAAGCTGGAGGTAGACGCCACATTGCCTCTTGTTTCGAAGGCATTCAGTACGGAGGCTACGGCTGGGATCAAGTCAAGAAGCAACCACGCACTAGGACGCGGAATAAGACTGCTACCCTTCAGGTATCGATAACTCCCAAAATTGTGGTTTGCACCAACAGTGAAAGAGGAATCATAACAGAAAATTAAAATATACTCCACTCATTTGTCTTCCAGCAGTACCGTGTTTTCCTTCCAGGGTGATGAATACACACCTGCAGTGAACATACTCGCCAAAACCAACTGGAAACTACCCTTTGGCTTTGCCGGAATGGAACCAGGTTCTCTAACACGATACCAGCAAAAACTCGGATAGGGCCTGGCACCTTCCGACAAAGTTGCAACCCACTATGAAAAGAAGCAGTTAAGATCACGAGCATCAGAAAATTGTTTTGTAGTTTCAAATATCGTCTGAGCTGACACATCATTATAAACAATTCTATTTTGTTATGAAACTGTGCAATATTTAGTAATTAAAAAACATTGGTTCCACTTAAATTGGACTCCAGCTCATCATCTTTTGAGCCACTGACTCAAAATGTGTTTTGGGGGATTTTTCTTTTCATCCTCTGAGATCAGAACTGCAGTACTCCATGTTTACTCAAGTACCTTTACGCTGGCACTGAAAACATGTACTAAAAAATCTGCAACCTACTTTGCCATCTCTAAAGACATTAAGAATATGATTATCTTGTCTTAGAAAAATCGTATCCGTCAGAAGCCACGATGACAACAGGACTAACAACTCCTGATTTCCTTCTGCCTACTTTCTCCTGTTGGAACCCATCAATACCACTCTTTCTGCCTCTGGTGCCCCAGGATTGAGAGTGCCTGAAGAGCAAGTTCGGCTAATGTAAGATTCCACCCTCTTGATCTAGCACGTGTGTGAGTAGAAGGCTTACACAATGTTCATACATCAAACTGATTGCAAGAAAAAAGTTAAGAGAAAAAAAAAAAAGGAAAGAAAATCTACAGTAAAAACGTTGAAGCTTTCCAACGTACCAACAAATAGAAGCAATAGACTTTGTCAGAGCCCAAAACAGGAAAGGAGTTAGTTTTAAAGTACGGCTCTGCACACCATAGCAAACAGAACAATCAAATTATTGTCTGCTTGTCTAACACGAAGGCAGCATTATCAACAAACCTCCTGCAGCTAGGAGATAAGATGCTGGAGAAGAAGTACTGTAAAATGGTTTATCATGCAACCAACAATGATTATGTAATTTAGATATTTCATATATAATAAAAACCCGTCTAAATCAGAAAACATCAGACATGCAATAACAGGGCTTATTTACACTATGTCTGTGTCTCCAACCAATCATTGAATTCTCTCCATTTTTAAGAAGCACCCTTTTAAAATGAAGAGAGCAAGTTAGATGCTTGGCATTACTTTTAAATTCAACCACACAACTGCTATGAATAAAGGGAAACCTCCTAAAGTATTCCTTAATAACGGGGACAGCAAACTGGCCAGGAGAACACTTGACTGATTTTTCCACAGCAGATTCAAAGTGCACTGTAATGTAATGTATTGAAAATGATTTCTGGTCCTCCCTGATATCACAAATCATAACCTGTACAAAGCCACAGGAGCGATCAAAGATCCGCCTGAGCTGTGATTCACACGCGCACGCACTCAGAGCTGGTACTGATCAGTGCTCTATAATCAGGACTGCACACGTTTTTCATTAGTTTCCCATTTCCTTAGAGCTGTGAAAAGAAAGAAGAGATGGAATCAAATGCAAAAAGAATGAAGTTGGTATATAAGGCCAGCACGCTTTTAAAGTCAAAATTCTACCTGCTCTGTGTGTGTATGGGTGTGTGCACACATATATTCATACTCCATTTCTAAGCATACAATATTTCATAAAGTAATCAGGGAAGAAGTCCCCTACCTCCCTTTCAAGAAAAGGTTTCTCAATCTTCAAATCAAAATGTGCAAAGCAGAATCCTACGTCCCATATTGAATGTATCATGATAATTAGGATCTTCTCCAAAGCATCATACTATGCAGAACAGTACCGTCCAAATAGCATCTTCTCCTTTTTATTAAGATGGAATAGTTATTAACGCCACTCCTGATATGTAAGTACCCACAATGTATCTACATGTTATTACTACCTAAAATACATAATTTGTCCATATACCAAGGCGCAGTTAGGAGAAGATTAGTACTTCTCAAAGATGAGTGGAAGGTATATCTGGAATTTAGAATTATTTTAGTAAGCACGTGTGAATTACTCACCAGCTATGAAGTCTCTAACCTGCACTGAAGAAGAAATAATCAGAATTATCCTCTGAAGAAGATACATGAAGAATAAAAGCACAGATCAGAAGGAGGAGCTGAGATGGCTCTCATCATTAGCTGGATGCTTCCTCCACAGCTATTTTATTTGTAATATTACATTTCTGCTTAAATGCGATGCCGTAACTGAAGCTGAAAGTGAATTTTTGTTCCAAGAAAAGCAATAAACATTTTGGAAGATACATATCATACAGACAAGAGAGACAGACAGACAATTGTAAAACTACCAATTCCAGACAATAATAAGACACATTTTGCAAACCCTCTCCTTTTTATCTTTCTCCACCGACAAGTAAGCCAGCACTCAGAAATCTGGAGGAAAGCCTCCTGTGAGAAAGGAAACAGATCTACATTAATAGCACTAACTTTACTTGTTCCTTCATGGAAAATTTTCCAGTAACACAGGAAATACTTTCTCCATAGCTGTGTAAGTACAGTCATAATTACTTCTAAAAGAAAATGAAGGATAATCACCTGGACTCCATGCTCCTCCTCTACTTATTTTCAAAGTACGCACCAATAAAATATTGGAACTTTGCAATTTTGGACTCTTTACTCATGTTTAAGTCCAGATGTACTTAAAGAAAGCAAAAGCAATTTCTAATAAAAATCTTCTTCAGGGTTAAAGACCTTGACCTTCTTTCCTGAACTGCAAGATATACTTGTGTGGTTTGTGGTTTTTTTTGTAATTATCTCATTATTTCTGGAATACCGGGAAAGCAAATGAACTCCTAACAACAACAATGACTGCTTGTGAGACTAGGGACAAAATGCCTTTGAAACATCCAACACATTTACATGCATTCAACTTCTTTAAAAAAAAAATCAAACCAAGCAGCTTGTTCACCAAAGAACATCATCTTTCTAGCCATTGTTTATTTTGTACGTTTTGTATCAGTTTAAGAACGAGATTCTAGTGAACAAGACTTATCAAAACACCTGAAAATTATTCCTGACTTCCCTGGAAAATATTTGAAACTTGGTAGGTTGAGGGAAAGGAAAATCTGGAGGAAAGGAGGGACTCGAGAAAATCTGGAGAGACAGGAATTAACACCACTGTTGCCTTGTCTGTCTGAATAAGTACTTCTAACCAAAATTAGAGGAGGCTACGAACTGAAATAACATTAAATTTATTTAAATACTTTAAAAGATATCTTCAGTAGAAGAAGCCTTCAATTGGAAATGTTGCTGTGCTGATCTGAGCTTCACTGTACTAGATTTTCAGAAGCAGCCCACTTCTTTATGGCCTACTTAAGGAACCAGATCTGACACTTGGTCTGGTGTGTTTAACGATACGGTCTGGCTCTGTCCCTCTAACAGGACACCAGGAAAGTCCTTGGCTGTCACAGTCTTGCAGAAACAGCCCAGCTGGTTTCTTTTTCGGACTTGGAGCATAAGCTCTTACCACTAGCAAAGTTCCGCGCCACTCCTCGCACGTGACTGGAGGAAGCAGACAGCAACGCAACGCGGGAAATGCCAAACCCATACCAACATTTCCTGGGTATCGAGACCCAAGGACTGCAATGCCACACGCTCGCTTGGTTTGCAGTGATGTTATTACAAGAAAATGACAAAATTTCAAAAATGTTTTTAGTGTAAGAAGAGCTTTTCATGCTGAACGTGATGTATTTATCTCAGCACTACCAGTGGTGATGTTTATTAGACTACATTCCATACAGTCACTATGTGTATTTTTTAACGTTCTTTTAAATTTTAGGCAGTTTGTAGATAAAAATTCACAGCGTTATGGTTCTGCATGAAGACTGACAATTCATTGCAATTTCCAGCCATGACGGTTTGCCACTTCCAGGCTATGGAAAGCACGGACAGTTTTTAAACGCTTTACTTTTGACAGCTGAGTTAATACTGAATTCCAGAGGAAAAGCCAAACTTTGATTATTGACTAAAAAACAGCAAATGAAATGGGAATTCAGGTCATGGAGTGACACATTTGCTAAATGGTAAAACTATGACTGACTGAAATATTTTACTTGAGTTGGAATTAAAAATCTAATTTATTTCTTGAATCTTTTCTGTCAAAAGCAATCAAGAACCTATTTTGCATAGCAATTACAGCTGACAGAGGAACAAAGGGTTAACATGTACCATGTTTCTTCTTGCTCCCCACTGCTCAGAGGCAAAAAGAGGAACGGAGAGTTACGCTAGAATTTTTATAATGGAGAGGAGAAGGAGAAATAGCTAATAGCTTGGATAATAATTTAGCAATGACTTAGCAATAATTTAGGAATAAATTTGGAGATACATATATATATATACACGCCTCCCTATTCCTACATATTCCATGAAAAAGTAAATTTGGTAGTAATGTTCATTTAGGAAAAGATTATTTTTCCATGAAAAAAGTGAAATTCATTAAGTCTTCTAATATAGGGCAGGAAGGTACCTCAGAACCCTAGGTGGTCATAAAACCCATCTCCCTCAGCAAGGCAGGATAAGCTATACCAAAATGATTTCTGACAGCTGTTTCCTTAATCTGTTCTGGAAAATCTCCGGTGTGCAGAAAAGTCTGCAGCCTCCCAGGGTGACACATCCAAGTGCTTAACTATTGTTACAGCTAGAAAAGTGGTTTTAGTTGCTTTTCTTCCCTGATGTCCGATCTAAAGCTCCCTCCCTGCAAAAGAATCACATTACTTACTGTCCTATCCCCCGTCCTGATCTGCAATGGACATGGAGAACAATTTATTACCTTCCTGTCTGTGATAACCTTTCTTCCTTTTAAGACTGGTATCCTCTCTCATGTCAGTTGTGTTTTCCTGTCTAAACAAGCCCAGTTCTGTCAATCTTTTCTGAGAGATCATATTTTCTTTGATCATATCTGTTTCTATCCTCTGGACCGGCTCTGACCACTCTGCACCTTTCCTTGAATGTTTAAAATCTGACACGCTGCTACAGCCAAGGCTCTGCCAGGATGACTAATATTAGCAAATCCTGCAAATTTGCAGTAAACAGACAGCAGTATTTTCAGAAAGCCTTAGTCATTAAGAAGCTGAGACACATTTTTAACCCTGTAGATCCAAACAATGCTGTTTTTAAACTGGTGTGCCAAGAGTTGAAGCACATCAAGGAGACCTACAGCTTGCATCTAGGTCAGGGATTTTAATGTAATAAAAACTTCACTTAAACACTGTAAAATGAGGTAACAACAGAATTGGTCATGACCTCCCTCTGACAACAAACTGGTATCAAGTGTCAGTATTAAGAAAGTTGTCTGAGCAGCTCCATACGACGTTGAACCACTTCATGCTGCTCTGACGGAAACAAACACCATTAAACAGGCACATCTCCATTCTTTGGCATATTTCCGATTAAAACCCAGAAGAAAGAGAACTTGTATGAGCATTTGGACATGCACAAGAAAAAATATCACTGCATTAAACAAAAATATATTAAATAAAACAGAAATTATTCTTGTTATAGATTCTAGATAGCTCTTCCACTCTTCACTACTTTGAAATCAAATCTAATGTATGACTTCTCATCATCTCTCAGCCATGAATTTTACTAAGATCCCGCGAGTATTGCAGTAAACTCTGCATTGATTAATTGTTGATGTATGTATTTTAGGGCTCCAGTTACAAAAGTGCATGGCTATGTTAATTGTGTGTCTGGAAGCACAAAACTAACATATGCAAAAAGGCCTATTTAATCATCTTACCACCTTGTTCAGCCTACTTTTAATTCAGGTAACAGGGAACGGACTTTGGTTCTTGGGAGAACATTCCCAAATTGCACAGTTATTAAGATAGCACACAGTTAACACACAGTTATAAAGATATTATGATAGTAAAATTCCTTTTACTCTGCATCATAGCACTAAAATTAATGTAATTAGATGTGCTGAGCAAATGTCTCACTTGCTCTTTTCAATCACAGTAGTTCACAGATGTGGGAAAACAATTTGTATAAAGTCAAAACAACACAACATTAAAATTCTAACTTCAAAAATCTAGAGAATGCATGGGGAAATTAATATAAAACAGCAATAGTTCTTTTTTTCACACTAGTACAATGTGTAGACTTTCTCTCGCTACATTTGTTTGAAATAAGGTACTTCCATTACAGTGTGAGAAGCTGCACTAGGGAACTGACCAGAAATAGCCCATTAGCCACAGCTAATAAAATAAGCCAAAATAAATCTCATTGTTCATTTGAAAGGCATTTCCTTCAGTTATTAAAATTATTCAAATGCCTGCATTTGAAAGGGGTATTTTTTTCCTTTCTTCCAGGAAAAAAAGTTCACAAAAACTCCAGATCACTTGAGAGTACATGCATTTATTGCAGCTAGCATCATCGGAAACCATAGCTTAATTTATGATAGGATAAGTAGCCTCGCTGAGCCCACAAAGACAAATGAGGGCATTAAATTATTCTGTCTCAAACGAACGATAAAGGTTAGTTTTCTTAATGATTCCTGTGGTATTAATTATAAAATTTATAATGCTTTCAACAAAGTAAAATTGGAAAATTTCATTGTACAATAATAATAACAACTTCTTAAGTATTGACCTGTTATTGAAAACAAAGCTTTAAGTACCTGATGTTTCAGCGGGATAGAAGCAGCGGGATGTTTTGAAACAGCTCTGGTTTTACCTGCATTCCCATAGGAAAAGGAAGTATGGGGCAAAAATCCTCACCACAGCAAAATAGCTTTGAAGTTTTCCACTTAAAGTTATTATTGAAAAAAATCCATAAACATAACGGGCATTTTTAACTGTCTCCAAGTTTTTAACTTCAGCTGATTTCAAAGCAAGTAGAAAAGCTCAGGATGTTCAGCATTCTCGCCCACAGGACCTCTAGAAAGCAGATTTCCTTCATCAAAAGGGCATTGGATTAGCCAAAATTTTGGATACCTCGTCACTACGCCCTCCTCTTCCACCCCAGCACCAGGCTCCCCCGCCCTGTGGCAGTGCCTCGCAGAAGCCTACCCACCGGCTTGTTTTAGCGTAACGTGCAAGAAGCCAAGGCAGGTCTGGACAGGGAAGGCCACTCTGCAACGACGAGCCCCTGCTGTGCCAACGCAAAAAAGCAATATGAACCGCCTACCAGCTGGGAGTACCCATCCTAGTGGAAATTAATCTGAAACTCTGCTATTTTGGGGGTCACGCACCTCTCACCATCTCACTATTTATTACTTTTATTTCTTCTTCCCTTTGGCTATTTTCTCTGGCTGTCTTCTCCACACCTGCACTCCCCTTCACCTAGTTAAAATTACTGAGCCACTCATCAAACGACCGTTCACTAAATATATGGCTGAATGTATCTTAGAACACAAATTTGAGGGCATGGCATTTTAACTTGCTGAGCAATCACATCCAAATCTCACCCAGAGCATCATGCAAACCTAGGAAGGCAGGAAAATCAGTGATATTGCTATAATGTCTCCCTTTGTTGCAAGACTGTTCACTGGTAGTTTGCATAGCAGGGCTCTGAGCGGTGAGAATCTTCAAGCTCACACTCACAGTGGCTTTAAAGCCAGAGTGCAGACTTCTGCCTACATTTTTCATGGACAAGGCTTTCCAAATAACAAATATAAAGTTAGCATATTACTTTTCTCAGAAATCTATACCACTATATTGTATTAATTATCCCTGCAGTGTGCAGTGTTACTAAAATTAATCCTGTGCATTAAGGGTGTACATATCAAATGAGATCCTGTTCATTCAGAAATATTAGACTAATACTTTGCTCTGTTATTCTTCCATTGAAATACCTCAAATAGTACTAAATACATGAGAAATATTTAGAGGTTTTTAATAAGTCAAAAGGTCAAACAGTTTGTGGACATGAAAAGACAGAAATCCCACAGTTTCGGGGAATTGTACAATGAGACTGTAAATTCATTGATTATAATGAATTTTTCCAGTGAGAATGTCTCCTAGAGGATCCCAAAATGGTTTTTACTGGAAGAGGGAATGACTGAGGGGAGGGGGAGTAGGAACACGTGCTGGCTTCCAGCCTACCTGACAGGCTAGAGGGAATTATTATCTGATGATAGATAATAATAAAACACTCCTCATTATCTCCAACAACTTCGAAATTATAGGCAAAACCGTGCAACTTCTCTGACATCTAAACACCTAACTCTGTTTTGTTTTGGCATCTACCTGCATCTCAGAAATTTCAGTGGTGGTTTCATCTATCGTAAGAAAGCTGATTTTTTTCTTTAATCTGTAACATACTGTATTTTTGTACCACAAACCTGAAAAGTGCTCTTTTCCCCTTAGCAGAATGAGTCCCAAGACATCTAGACAAAGGCCCGGGGCTTCCTCACTCTGTCTTCCGCAATGTCCTCCCTGGCCCCTTCCGCAGATGTAGCTGTTACCTCGGCTCGCTACCAGCCCGTGAAGAGATGGATGACGAGCCCCGAGGGTGGCTGCCGCACCAGTCCCGCTCCGCAGCTCACCCAGTAAGGGCAGCTGAAGCATCGCGTCGTCCGGACTCACTGTGTCGTGGCGGGTGTCAGCCCACATCGCCTGGGGCCCGTGAAACCAGGCGCGCTCCAGCAGCACAAAGCGATGTCAGAATAATAATCCGGCTGCGTTATTAGTCATGACTGGGGGAGTTAAAACTTACAGTAGCAGTGTACAAATCTCCTAATGAGCTCTTTGCTGCCTCATGAAAGGAACAAGCCCTCTGACTTCTAGAATCCCACCAGCACACATTGGACATGCAGCTGACAACTGCTACATGGCAGAATAAGGGCTATTTCCCGCGTAGTTCTTACAAGTACACATCAGACCTGTGCGATAATCGAAAGGCAGCCATCCGAACTCTAACCGAAATGACAGATAGATGGAATATCTGAAAGTTCACATCACTGTATTCAGGAAAGTCTTCCTAACATCTATTCTGACGTGACAAAATAGTTAGAAAGCTGCAGAGTCCCACTCCAGCGGGGTTTAGTGAAGAGAACCTTGGGCATTTGCTTGCAAATTTGTTCCTGACCAACTTTAGCCTCCAAGGGGGAATATCATCTTTCCTTTTTCCTTTTACTGGCTTATTTATCCCCCCCCTCAGCACTGTAATAACTACGTGCGCCTTCAGAGGACCTGAACAGCTTATTCTGTAACCCACGTGTTTTGGAGAAGGTTGGTGCAAATGTTCTATTCAGTTCTTCTAACCATTAAAATCAGGGAAGTTGCTGATAAAAAGACAATGGTGTTTTTGGATATAAGATTAAGAGTGAAGCACTACAGGGTTTTTTATAAAGACCATCCATAAGAAGATAGTTTTTTATTTTGTAATCTACACCCAAGGCTGATGATGTGAAAAAGCATCACGTCATATAGCTGCAAGAGTCACGATCCAAAGCTTAATTCCACTGTTGGTGGATTGACTCTTTAGTGTGATGAGTGTACCTGATCTCAGGAGCCCCAAGGGACAGTAAACCAGCTCTTTTAACTATACAATCAGCTATTCTGACATTCTCAAAACCAAAGAATTGCCAGAACGATGGAGACTTCATAGTCTCTCTAGATTTACCTCGAGAACAATCAATTACAAGTCTTTGAATTGCTGTTGACTCCTGCTTTAAACGAAAACCACGATGAGCTTATGGCAAGGGAAACATTACTGGTATTGGAGATTTGGGGATATTCAAGGAAATTCAGCTGCAGTGAGAAAGACTGACAGTATTACTGAAGTTACCCTTACAGCCCAGAAACAGTCGGGAGGAGAAAGAACTGAACCACGGGACAAACTGACAGGTCTGTTATCCAGCCTAGTGAAAAGTTTGTATTAAAGCCTAATTATCTGAATAACCCTAAGCTTTAGGGAATAAAGAATGCACTCAGCAACAGACAATTAATCACTATTTGGCTGGCGTCACTTATGCTAATGAGATCCATGCTCCTTACTTGAAAGATATACAAACAAATGTATCAAAGGGACTTAGATGCCTAAAAGCCTCTCGTGATGTGTGTCATTAGCACCTAATATAGCCTCATAAAAATACATCTTGGTCAAGCAAACTTACTAGGTTCTTACTCTCTAAAGTATGACACCCCTTTTTAACTTTAAATTAGAAGCTCCTTATATTTCTTCTTGTGTTAAGAAGGTTAAGAATGAAGATAAAAGGAAAATGAAGACATGACAGTTTATACATATATATTAAAAAGTCAGTTTGCACTTTCAAAAAATGCATGCTGATGAAAAATTAATCACACCATATTTCTCATCATCCTTGTGAAACAGAAACCCCGTCTCTACAACGTGCAGTATAAACCAAGGTCAATACAGGAATTTCGAAAGTATTCTTTGCTTCACGTATTATGTTGGGTGATCTACACCTCGGTTTGAACACTTCTCTCCTTACGCCTCCCACACCAGCCGGCACAGTCTCGAGCAAACCCTGGTGCCTGTCAGGATGAACAGAAGCAGCAGCGGGCTGGGAGTCCGGTCCTTGGCATGAAGGATGTGTTCAGTCGCTGCAGGGGAGAAGCCCAGCAGCAGTCTGACGCAGCCCAACAGACTAAAGGTGTCATTAACCTTCAAACCATTAACACATCCTCTCTTTAGGATTTGTCTAAATTACTGTATGATAATGCTGGACTACCCAAAAATATGCCTTCAAAATGTAAAAAAAAAAAAAAAATCAACTTAAGCAAAAGCATGTTTTTAAATTGAAAGCAAATAAATATTGTTATGTGAGCCATGGAACATTTATTTCAGATGCGTTGTTTCATCGTTCTAGTTTGATTGGTTTGGGTTGATGGGATTACAGGGAGGTAAAATTGCTTTGCTGCCCTTTCAAAGACCCGTCAGTGCTTGAAGAAAGTCTCCCCTCTCCTTTGACTGCTTTTGCAAGCGCCACCAAGTCTAAGTTTACGCTCATTCATAACGTGCGCAGCAGTTGGGTCGCCTGCCAGCCCGACGGGCGCGGGCAGCAGCGGGACAGCTGGCAGGACGGCTCTCGGAACCAACACACGGAGCGACGGCCGGCGCAGGAGACGCAAGCGGCTGTGCCTTCCCCCGGGCAGCGCTCCGGGAGCTGCGGCGTGCCGGGTGGCACACGCAGGCCCAAGCAGCACAGCTCTGCGTACGTACCTGAGGCTGGGATATTTTGTCCAGGGGAACCATGTTTTTTAAAATCAAAACAACTGAGAGAAGTGGAAAGAAGAATATGTAATACAAGGCTGAAATCAGCCTCAGATATGTGAAGAAAATGTTTGGGTTTTTTTTTTTTGCATAAAAATGTTATTGCATACATTATACAGCCTCCTTGATTTAACTGCATGCTATCTAGAGAATTCAATTAGGCAATGTAGCAGATTTACTTGTTTATTTACACCTCCAGCCATATTAAAAAAATACTTTCCTCTGGAATACTTAAGAGTATTGCCTAAGCAGTCAGCTGGGACTTTCCTATTAACTGATGTTCCCGAAAGCCTGAGGTCCTAATGTCCTCCTTCTCCACCACACAGAATCCATGGCTAAGGCAGTGAGCGCTCAGAATTATGTGAATGCAGACGCCAGCCAAGTCCACTGTGGAAGCTTTCCCTCTGCAGTGCTATTTGCTTGCAAAATGCTGCTTAACCGAGATGATTCTGCCCTCAGAGCACGTTTCACGTGGCTCTCTCAGGCCTGCGCTGGCGAGCCCACCAGCAGCAGCTTGTTGCCGTCAGTGCTACTGCACGGCTCCTGCTTGCTGCTGACGGGAGCATGGATGAAGCCCGGAGCTTTCCAGGGCAGTAGAGCAGAACTCCTGGTGCTCTGCGTGAGTTTAGACTGTGGTGCTCAGGAAGCAGTCAAAGATGGGGATGAATTTTAGCAAGAGCATCACAAAGTAAAAGCCATGGAATTTCAATTCAGTTGTTCTCCCGATACTGGAAAAGAGATAATAATAAAATATCAGCACAGGAAACCTGAGTCCCAGGAATACGCTCCTACATCAGCACACAGACTGCGAACACCGCGAGGTCAGCCTAGCCCACTGGTGCCTTCAGTCTCATCTCCGTGAACAGCCTACTTACTACCTGTTGTCTTGTGTGGGGATGATACATCTCCACCAATGCCCTAAGCCAGTTATGCTCTGGCGTAGATAAGAGAGAAAGGCTTTCCTGACTCCTTTTGTGGTTGGTGAAGGCTCTGAACCATGAAATTTTATTACTGTTATTTTAGTAAGAACTGCAAGTATCCTGAAACAATCCAGGCTTTTTAAAATTCCAGCTGCAACTTACTCCCCATGGCACGAATCCAACAGGCTTTAAATAAAACGTACAGAGAAATTTTTCCTCTTAGACTCTTTGTAATTTTCCTGCTGTTATTTCTAAGGATAACTTGTCCTTGTACTCTAAAAAAGACATGATCATCACAAGGGACCCTAAAATTAACAGTGAATTTGAACAGAAGAATTACCCAAGAGAAACATCCTGTTCCCAGTTTTGCCATCTGTTTTGTTTCTACATGATTCTCGGAGAGAAAGAAAAAGAATCTATTAAGCAGAGCATATATTTAATATTTCTTATTATATGAGATATAAAGCTTTACGAAAACGTGTCTTCAAAAGGCTGCAACAGAAGAATGTGGTTTGAAGCTTAAAGCAAAGAAAGTGTTAATTAACACACATAATAGAAATGGTAATAAAATGACAGTACAGCAAAAGATGAGAGGCAACGCTGTAGTTCCCACTGTACCGCGCTACGTCACAGCACTCAGTCTCAGGAATCGAAGGGCATAAGAGGAGAGAAAAAACCTCATGCCCTACTGTGCTAGCAAACATCAGAACCTGCCTACAGCAGCTTCGCTGAGCCGGTCTCGTATTTAACCCTGGGACGGTTTAAGAGCCGTGGCTAACGGTCAGATCAGGCAAGCTGTAACTCTGGGTGCAGAGCCGGCCAAAGGGGAGGCTGCAGAAGGTAATCAGCCAATCTCGCAATTCAGCGGGGGTTTTATAGCAACAAATACAATTGGTAAGACTTTCTATAATCTTAATGCTGCAATTTGTTCTTGAACTTCTGTAACGGCATGCCATTATGCAAATTTGTGTTGTAAGCAACTGCATTTTTCATTGTTAGAGGTTGTCCACTGATAAGCCTGAACACATCGCAACACCGAGAGGAGCACAAGGCTCCTCAAGAGAGGCGAAGTCGTTCACTGCCCAGCACCAAGCGCAGAACCTCTCAGGATCCGGAGAGGTGGTGAGTTTCACCGGGCTGGCAGTGAACACATCAAAGGCACCCTAAGAAAAGCCTCTCAAATATATACATATATATATATGAAAACGAACTAGCAACAGATATTTAGGATTTCTTAGTGCTATATTCAGTTCTCTGAAATTGCCAATAATTTTGAGGAAGGAGAGGAGCTGGTAAGGAGCCACGATCCTGCATCAAACAGCAAATTTTATTTGGAAGTTGGGATTTGTCCATCTCCTGTTTTCCTCTGCATGCTGAAGTTCCAAACCAGCCAGGTACTACTAACAACAAAGATGTTCCAAAGAACCAGCAGCAAAAACTGCCATGTAAAGTAATTTAAAAACCTCTGTTCGTAGTAAGCCAAGACTTGGACATCTGTGGAAACAGCCTTGAAGTTCAGAGGGAGTGGGACTGTACATAGGGGAGAAAGGCAAACTGCATGTTTGACAGATTTCTGTTCCAAAGGAGACTCTCTCTATACTCAGGATTCTGTGGAAAAATGGAAAAATTTTGAACTCCTTGGAATTCAATACCTACAGCTCAAGCAAGTGTCAGGAATGGTACAGAAACTGAGGCAGAAACGTAAGTAAAACTTGCTGCTGTGTTAGATCTGGTTTTCAGATAATGAGATAAAATTGATTACTTTTTCCCTGGGTCTCGGGTTCCTCGGTTAGATAGTGTTTCCTTATTTCCAGCTACGCATTCGCAAATTTAGCAAAGCAGATCAATGGACACCCTTTATGTAGCTGCAGGGCCGCCCAGGCGTGCTCAGCTGAGCAGTCAGGATTTCCAACGCGGAGATGTCAGCTAAAAGCTGTGTTTCACTTGGAATGCAGAAAGCAAGACAACGCAGCTGCAGAACCTGGGCTCCCGCACCGCCCGAAGGGGTTCCAGCCACCGCACCAGGCGGACGGCGGGTCTTTGGGGGTGTCACCTGGGTGGCTGCCATTTTGGTCATCCAGATCACGCGCTTATTCTCCTAAATAAATTCTCCGCCTCAACAGATGGGCTGTAAGCTGCTCGCGCCTTTTGAAGTCTGGTACCTCTCTTCTGGGGTGGGGGTAAGAGTGCATTGCCTGCTCCAGCTGTGCTCCGGGAGCAGCCCTGCAAAAGAAACATTCTGGGACAGTACCTGCTGAATCAGCTGGGCTTTCTGAAGTCACCAGTCCTAATCCCACACCCTGTGGTCTCAGGCCCCAGAAAAAAGTGCCAGATACAGCTCTTCCCTAATTACCTGTTAAGACCACTACCAAAAATAAAAAATTGTGATTTCAGGGGAACGTACGTGCTGAATCAGCTGGGCTTTCTGAAGTCCCCAGCGCTAATCCCACACCCTGTAGTCTCAGGCCCCAGAAAAAAGTGTCGGATACAGCTCTTCCCTAATTACCTGTTAAGACCACTACCAAAAATAAAAATTTGTGATTTCAGGGGAACTAAACACCACTGAACTCCATACTCCAGCAGACTGAAATATACTGGATTTAATGGAACTAGAGGGAGTTCGAGGGACGAGATCAGATGGGTTAGAAGTTACTACTGCTACAAAATTTATTGGATAATTTAGACACCATGAAGATTATGATCAATCCTAGTCTGAGCACGCTGCTGAAGTGCTATGCAGAAGATTATACTTGGAGAGAGAAGACTTACTTGTTTAGTGGGAATAAGCCTTCCCAGCAAGAAGAAAGCATTCATTACTGATGAAAAACAAATAATTTGCTCAATTTGCAAAGGATTCTATGAATCACTTCAGTCTGCTCCTACACTTTTGCTGAGCACATCCTAAGAAAACAGAGCAACACATTTGCTTCTGCAACTGCCTGCAAAGGAGGCAAGACAGAAAAGAGCGCCGAGCATCACAGGGGACCATCGGGGCAAAGGTGCCTCCGAGACAGCTCTTGTTTCAAGAGCAAAGTTGGCAAGTGCTTGATTTCTGCTACCAGGAGGGCCTGAATGTTGGCTGTTTGGCTTCAGCTAGCGTGAGAGGAACAGTCAGTAAAGGCTTGTACCTAAAATTTCTGCAGAATCAACAGCCTCACAAACTGAGCTCTAAGCAGCATTCACGTTGCAGCAAATCTCCCGTGGCAAATCTCTTTGATAGCACCACCATTTCCTTTCTCATCGATTCAGCTGCCTCGTGTTTCCGCACCTCTCCCTGTTACCAAGGCTAGAAATTAAAATCAGGGAGAGTAACATCTTTTTCCTTGGCTTTGTTTCTGGGGAAAAGAAGTGGGTAACCACACAGGGGACACTGCTGTGATTTGTCCTTTTAGAGAGAGACTCCCCAGCGCTAATTCCACGTGCAACTTTTCACACGACGAATACCAGGTGGGACAGACTGATTTTCACAGTTTCTTTGAGGTGGGATAGTATGTTGTTACCAACTTGAATTTGAGTTTGTTCATCTGCAGAGCTGAAGAGTTTGTCATGAAGATGGGCAGAAAGAAAAAGAGGAATTGAGAGGATAATCTCTGCCATGACAGAGCTGTGCCTGGGAAGGTCACACAGGATTTTTTTCCCCAATTCACCCTTCGCCTTCTTTGACACTGAGACTAAAAGCAGGAATACAAAATTCAAACATTTTTCCTCTCTCAGATACATAATCTAAATAATTAAGGTAGCTAAAGCACTTGATTCCCATGTAAAACTGATCTCGTGATGATTTCTATGGAGAACTCATGCACCACGATTACTGAAGTCCGCACCGTCAATGCATTATTCATCGCCACAAAGTGCACATGCCATCTTACTCTCAAATGACCCTCATTATTTGGGATAGTCCTCATTTTACATTCGCATTCATCTCTGTCCCATACTGAGGTTACCATCTGGTCATTTCTTTCTTTACCGACTCAGTCTGTTACTTTTATATAAAATTCATTCAAAGCTGAGCACTAACCAATTCTCTCAAATAGCTTCCATAAACAAAAATAAATATACTGTCTGTGATTACAAAAGACAGGCAATCGGTAGGCATTTAAACATCCCACAGTAGCATTAGAATGAAGCCAAGGTTAATATAATCAGTATTTGTTTCTCTAATAAATCTTCCCATTAATTTTTGATGTTCATAACATACAAAGCAAAAATGAGATCCACTAAGAAGACGTATCAAAATATAGATAAATCTACACATGCAAACTTTAACCTACACAATATACAAAGGTGAACAGATCATTAGCCAAGAAAGGGATAAAGAACAAATGCCATGAAACAGCAGCATCATCTAGGGGATTTCGCACAAGGGAGGACCACAAGAGAGCTTTCCTATTGGTAGTCCAGACAAAATTCTCAGCTTATTTCATCTTTTATATTTTTTTTTTCCTGAAGACGTCAGTGCATCCACAGCAGCAGAGCTGGGCCAACACTATCAGTTATTCACTTGACTGGAGGAATCCATTTGCTCACACTGCATTTCTGCCCATTCTGGTTCATTTTTTAGCAACTTTCTAACAACCTGCTTGCAGGCAGGACCAGTAAACCAGGACCACGGAAGCAAGAGAAACAGATTGCTAGTAAAGGAAGAGTCACAAATGGGAAGACGGAAGATACAGAGCTGAGAAATGGCCCTTCTCTTGCTTACAAGAGCTTCTGCTCACAAGAGAAACCCCCCCAGACTGCACTGTGTTCAGCCCTAGGAGCCTGAGAGGTGTATTTCTGCATCCAACTTTCAAGTTTTAACATACCTGTATCTTGTGTAAACTGAGATAGAAAGTTGAGTGAATTGCGGAGTCACGCAACCCTTTTTGTAAGGGTTGAGAAAGGGCAGTGAATTTAAGCTGGGGGTTGTGGTTGGAAGTTTCAGAATTTTTGTGACAAACAACAAGGCACAGGTGTCACAGCTTCCACGATTTTGCTCCTCCCCTGCAGCTAAACATCCTTTTTTACAGCTATGCTTTCCTATTAAAAAATTCAATGGGCAGAAGACGTTTTTTCCTTGCTACCTGTATGTATTCATGATTTTTTTATCAGTTGAACCATTAGACTTTCTGCAAATTAAAATTTTTCAAAAAACTTTAATTGGCCTTTGCTTTTTTTAAAATGCTTATCTATCAAAGCTGAAATATTTTAACCACAGTTTTAAAAGCGTATGAAAGCCTCGTCTTGGTTATGGCTTTTTACCATCACTTCTGCAACGACACCAGCTCCTTCACAGAGGACGTATGTCCTCCGTAGGAACGAGAGTTCGCTGACACCGTCCATGACGATCAGCCCTACCTGCCAGGTACTCAGGAAGTGCATGAGAGAGGTGCCGGGCTTCAACCTCAGCCATCACTGTTGTATTTCACCACATGAACCACCATCTGCCAGACAGAAGCCTGAAAACAGAGAAAAAAGGGGAGCATAAGCACTAACTATGCTTAATGCTGGGAACTGGAGCATTATTTGAATCAACAAATTTAAGGTTTTGCTTTTTCTAAAGTCAAGAAATTTTTGTGAAAGGTAAGTCTTAAAGGACAATTTTCAACTAATTTTAATTAATATTTCTTTAGAAATGGTTTCTTTTCAGTAGCTCTGCAATTTATGGCTGGGTTTTTGTGTATACTCCATCACTGCCTCCTGCAGTATAATTCACCTTTCGTCTCTGCAAAATTATGAATGAGTGTTTTGGTCTCCTTGCTCTTGCCTTTGCCCTTCCCATTCTCCTCTGCTAGAATCCTCAGTATTGTTCAGCACTTCGAGTTCAAACTCATCTTATTCTTGTAAGGAATATTATTAAGAGCTTTGACTGGGATTCCTACTTTAGATTTCTCAGTTCGATTAATAGAAAATAATCACTCTCACACTCTCCCTCTCCGGTGATTTGGTTAATTAACTGGTGGAAGCAGCACAAATAATTTCTACACCAGTGTACTTATTGTTTTAAAAATTATGCAAAAATTAGTCCCTTACTAGATGATTAGGTTTTTAGATCTGCTAATGAACAACAATAGTCTGCCACTGCCATCTTTTAATTTACTTTTAATCACCAGCTAAGTAACAAAGAAGTGTCTTCTAAAATAATTAAGACTACATATCAGGTCTCTGTAGGATGTCAACAATAAAGGGGTTAATGATGCATCCAGTCATCATGGAAGCAATCAAAAAATGTCTTGCTTTGAACAATGCAGCACAACTCTCACTATCTAAATGCATCTGTGCCAGAAAATTCCCACAGCTTTACAACATTTTTCATCCTGTAGAGATCACACACACACACAGAGACACACACAAACTAACGATGGAAACCACCTACGTAACAGGGCAAAGACTCAAATTCAAATATCTGTGAAGAGCAGCCACTTTCCTCTGCCTAGACAGAACTCTCTCAGCATCATAGTATGACCTCAGCTGCGCCAACATGACACAATAAAAGATGCCTAACAAAATATAGCACTTGGAGGCATATAATGCATTTTTTTCTCTCATAATATTAACGTCTTCCTGCACTCATCTTCTTTATATATTCAAAAATGAAAATTTCAAGAACTGAAAATTACTTTCCCAAATCTTTATTCCAGAGAGATTTTCTAAAGTCTCTGTGACACATACAAGCAAACCTATTCTGGGGTGCAAAAAGGTAATAATTTTGCTTTGAATATATTAACTTTTAGTAGCAGTTTTGTGGATACATATGATGTCTATGTTTGCTGCCATAGAACTAACCCACCGTAATTCTAGGACAGGATGCTCATTGATTTTTTTTTTTGACACAAATCAGGCTTGAAAGCCGCGTGCGTGCGTGTGTGTGTGTGTGCACGTGCATCTCCCTTGACCCAGCCGTCAAGGATGTGGACAAAAGGCAGACTATACGGAGTTGCTATGTCTTTTTGTTGAAAAATTTAAAAAAAAGATGTAGATAAAAACCACTCCACTTAAATGTCACTGTTGTTACAGTGTGAGAGACTAACAGATAATCAGAGGTTCTGGAAGGGAGAGGCAGGTACTGCCCTTAAGATTACCAAAACATCTGTAGTATTTAGAGTAGCATCCCATTGAACAATAAATGCAACAGAAAGCTCGCTTTAATTCTTGACAAAGAAAGTAAATTGTCTAAAAATGCTCCATTATGAAGAATCCAAAACATGTATTGGCACTCCAGAGAGCTACTACAGTCTAATGCATGTGCTCCCTTTTGAAAAGCGTCTTTTCAAGCAGAGCATGGTTTGGCCCATGGGAGCGCAGGATGCAGAGCGCTGTTAGGAGACTGGTAGAAAGCCATCTGTGCTCTGGTTGAAAAGACTTTAGTTAATGTGGAAAAAAAACATACAATTGCTCTCTTCACAGCTTCTATTTTCATTTGGAGAATAACATGTGAAAACAATGTAGAAATGAGAGCTGGCAATGGCCAAATAGGTCACTCCATCCACCTTCGAATCAGTACAAGATAGTTCAGGCATAGCTGTCACACCTTCTACCATACCAGTCACATCACACCCTCTCTTCCTGCCCGTCCCCCCGCCTGTCCTTCCTTTTTTCCAGAGTGTTGCTCGTTTTACATGAAGTATAAAATCTTTGTGGTAACAGATACCCATGACTGTCTATGTTTGTACTGTGCCTAAAAATATAGGCTGAAAATCACATAGCCTTTCCAGGAACTATAAGAATAGTAACAAATGTAAGAATCACATTGACCAGCCCAGTTGAAACCAGTTGTGGTGGTCCCAAACGGTGTGGCAGCTTATTCCCTACTGTCACACTCATCTGAGTTTTACATTCACTGTGCACGTTGTATTCTCACTTTCATCTCATTAACTCTAATTAACACTCTTTTAACCATTTTCAGTAATCCTCTACCTTGTTTTGTTTTTCCATTCTCTAAAGACTGTTCAATAGCCCATGCATGATTCTGGAGTTAATCTGATGTTAATTTTTAACAGCTATTTGTAGAGCATCCCGAATGCAATCTGCAGGTGCAAGAGAAAGAGCTTCACCTATTTGTGCCTTGATGTCTCCATGTATCCAAACAACCATTAGAGCCATTTCTCAGCCACGCTACTTTATAAAATCCTTGCCCACTGTCACCAGAAGCTTTCGGCCTCCTACAGATTCCAGTGTTATGGAGTTCATCCAGTTTTCCTTCACCACGCTTCGCGTTTTTCCTTCACTGATCACTATTATCATTATTTCTATTCTGTGAAGCCTAGCACGGTCTGACTATTGCTGCCTTATGACATACCAACCATAGAAATGTGTCATCATTTTTTCACGTCTCTTAGAACCTTTTCAGTTCTTGTTGAATAACTTCGTTATTGAATGAAGCCTCTTTAAAGGAAACTGCTCAGCAATTCTAGAAAATCAAACTGCCTATTAGGAGTTACAATAGGCATTGAAGATGCTGATTTTAAGTATTGCTTTTGAAAATCTTCACTCGGATGCTTGTTATATAAAGATATGAGATTACAACTATGGAACAATATACATAGTAATGCTTGATAATGGAAGCTTTTTAAAAACTTTTTAAAAAATAGTGTGTGAAAATATCTAGAGCAAAACTGTCCCTAATTTATAGGCTGCTTTGCAGGATGAAACAGGTAATTCAAAGAGGTTTGCAACGCATATTTCACATAAAGAGAGCCATTATTTAAACTGTAATTAAATACTCACGGGTTTGTTTGTTATTTTTTCCTCTATACATACTTTCAAAAATTTCTCAAAATACAAGTATAGTTCAATTTGGAAGATGAAAAAAGATGAAAAACTTGTATACAAACCCCTGCGATGAAGAGGCTGACTTCTCGGCTCTGTGTGACACATCTATTTTCTTCACAGATTTCAAGAAGTAAGAGATGTCAGCTTCGCAGTTACATGTATTTTGTCACCTTGCAGTACACGGGGTACAGTTCTGACTATCCTATACTAGGATGGCTGAGGAATTTGTTCCTTTTTTGAATATTAATGAGTATCATTATGGTTATGAACCATTAACTGCACCCATGGGGACACTCCAGAGGCGGTCTGTGTCTCTGATGAAAGGCAACGTAAACTCAGAAGCACATTGTCCACCATATGCACAATGGTCCTCTGCCTTTCATTCTCCGGTAACAAAATGGCTCATGTGTATTCAGGAGACTTCAAAAGTGAAGCCAAAAGACTGAGACTCAGAGTGGTCCTTTCATGCCTTTGATGTACAAAGCAAATCAGCCTGAACTCATCAGAGACTACTGATGACAGGGGCTGGGCTAATCTTCGAATGATCAAAGCATTCAAAGTCAGTGACATTTGCAAGGAAATTAATGATTCCTCCATAAAGGTTTTAACCATCCTATAAACAGCATAAATGTGGAAATCCTTAGATGGATGGTACCATTAAGTACAGCAAATGTTACTGAAAATAATCACAATGGTGCCTCATTTATTAAGAAACTGTTCCCCGCATTCATTTACATTCCACTGAACAGATTGTATGAAAGTGGGGTTTTTTTCAGTCTGGTTAACGTTCTTTGAAATGAGAAATTACACACTGAAAAGCAGTACTTTGTGTGTGTCATGTCACAGAATTACAAGGGATCATTATCCAATCTTTGAGACACAGAATTATTACAGATTTATCAATTGTTTCTACTGATGTAAAAGGTCTGATAATGGCACGACGTGCCTAACAAGAACTACTATAATGAAGTTAAATGCTTTAACTTGTTTAATGATTCTGGTGGCAATTATTACTTATCTGGGACCGGAGAAGAAATTGTAAAATATGCTGTTATCCTTGATACGATTGGAGGTTAAAGGGTGAAACCGTAAATTCAAGGTTGGCATTTGCTTTTTAGAAGAGATTTGTTAACGTTGTTAAATATGCTGAAGTCATACTCATGCTGGCAGAAGATAAAGCAACCAATCAAGTTTTTTCAGTAGAATGTCTCTCCCAGCCTTTGTACTCAGTTGCTTTATTTAATAACAGCAAGACGGTGTGTGAATTATTAGGTTCCCTAAGTAGTTTTAGGAGTATTTTACCTTTTTACTCTATAGCCTCAAGACATTCTCCTATCAAAGAAAAATATAGGTGAACAATTGCTCTCGCTGTAATTAAGCAAGATTTTGACATGTGGTCAAAAGAGGAGGAACAGGAATAATTGGGACACACTTTTCCCACCTCTAGTAAGTACTGAGGTTGATTATAGTAGTGGAGTGTCTTGCCTTCAAACTTGTATGCATGCAACTATGAAAGCAGACTAGAAATTATTTGTTGTATTATGGCAGCATCAGGAGTATAAATCAATTTTTGATACACAGAGTAAGACACACCTATAGGTTTAGCTAAATGGCCCCTACTAATACTTCAGTGGTCACCACAGACCACTTCCAGCTGATTTTTTTTTTTTTTTTTTAAATACTTCTGTCACAGATTGTTCAACTATTTAAGCTCTGTCCTGTTAGGAAAACAACAGTTCTGCCACTAGTAAAGATGGAATTTCTAGAGGTTTTCAGATGATGTCTCTTTCTAACGTGCATGTCAATACCCTAAGAGAGCATGGATGGACACACCTTAAGAGCAGACTGCTTAGTCAGCAAGGTGGTCTTCAGTCTGGCAAGCAGGCTTTAGTTACTCTGTCCTTCAGTGTCTGTGGGTGATACAGCAGTATTTACGTGGAACACACACAGTTCAAAATCCCCCTATGTGCTGAATTTAGTTTGAATGGACAGATTTCAGTCTACTCCATCAATTCCTACTTACAATTCTAGAATTCAATAATTGAATTGATTTGAGACCATACTAAGTGTAACAGAACGTGATATTCTTTCTAGTGTGTGAAATTTTCACAATTTCTCAACACCAAAGAGTTCTGTAAGTAGACCAGCAAATAGATTTTCCTGCCATATTGCCATTCTGTGAGTCTAACCATTGGTGTTAAGAAAAAAAACCCATAAGAACTTTACTTGCACTCAAATGCATTGCTCTGGTTTCAGGTCAGTTAGGCTGATGAGGTTTTGCCCCTGTGTGCTCATTTCCACATCATATTTGGATTTGCGTTTCTCACAGATCTGATCAGAACCTTGGTTTAGTTAAAATCAGAGGATGACAAGATGGTTCAGGCTGGAAAGGACCTCAGGTCTGTAGTCCAACCTGTTGCTCAAAGCAGGGATAGCTCTGAGGTCAGACCAGGTTGGTCAGGGTTTGTCCAGTCTCATCTTGAAAACCTGCAAGAACAGAGACTGCTCAACCTCTCTGGGCAACCTGTTCCAGTGCCTGACCATCCTCAGGATGTCAAGCCGTCTTCTTTTTTTCTGATCTGAATTTCTCCTGTTTCAGCTTACTCCCATTATTGCTTGATCTTCCACCACACACCACTGTGAAGATGACATTCTTGGCTGACCTCCTCGCAGGTACCAGCAGGCTGCTAGTCGACCCCCCTGAAGCTGTGTCTCCTCCAGGCTCCCAGTTCCCTCAGCCCCTCACTGTAGGGCAAATGCTCCAGCCCTCTGACCCTCTTGGCGGCCCTCTGACGAACTTGCACCAGTTTACCAGCACCTTTCCTGTACTGGGAGAGCTCTTGGTGTTAGTCCTTGCTGAATTTCTGCAGGTCTCGGCTGCCCGCTCCTCCCGCCTGTTTAGGTCCGTCTGCATAGCAGCTCTGTCCTCAAGCATATCAGTCCTTCCCCTCACGTTGGCGTCATCTGGAAACTCGAGAGTTCACTCTCTTATCTCCTCCAAGTTGACGAAATGAAAATGACAGAAGCCAGTTTCAAAAAAATACTGGTAGAGGATTTTTTTAATCCCCTATCTTGGTGTCAGACTCAGTTTAAAGGGATCAGGCGATCTGAGGGAAGAGTAGCATTCAATAGGGAATGGAAATGACAGGCACAGGGGAGCAACCTTTCCCCGTGCTCAACTGCAGCATCAAGTTTCTCTTTGAAAGCATCACTATCTCGTTCCTTAGTATAAGGCAGCAGAAAACAGAGGGGTTGCAAACATAATAAGAACATAGTTGGGATACATCGGCAGATTCCTCAACCTGTTCCCCCACAACACAGCCGAGTCTTCCCACAACTTCAGAGGCACCTGGCAGAACGTCTCCTCCAACGGAGCCATGGTTCCTTTCTTCCACGCTTCTGTTTTTCATCAAAGCTTGATTAAAGAATAAGGTATTATTCTGAAATGTCACACTGCCTCCAACTGTACATGTACATATGTTTGCAAGGCTCGGAACACTGAGAAATCCGACTGGCATTTAACAGAACCCTCAAGACCTTTGCTCAGCTCGGAGAGTCACCTTGGTGCATTTCTGCTTCCTGAACCCAGCTGTTGTAGTTCCAGATGAGGCAAATAGCGCTTTGCTTCATTTTAAATCGCAGTGAAAAGTAATAGTGCCTGGGTTTGTTTCTGCTCAGAAGATTAAAAAAGATTTTTTCCCAGTCTTTTTGGGAGAAAAAAAATAACCATAAACAAATGACAAGGAGCAATAGAAGGGAAGCGTCCTAGCAACTTTACCTGTGAACTATGCTGGAGCTCCAATTGCAATGGTCAAGATCAATAAAAATAAAAACCAAAAACTGAGAAAACATGACTATTTTCATAGCTGGCACCAATTCAGGAAAGCTAGGATGGCAGCGTCCACTCTGGACAGAAGAAGCACAGAATCTGTTTTGCCAGTTAGGAGCTGGGTTGCTTTATCTGCACCAGAAAGAGACCCTGGGAATGAACCTGTTTCGCTCCTATGCTTCTCTCCCTGCTCCGGCGCTCGCCTGTTAGCTCTGCTTCTACATTTCAGCGATGTGGGTTCTCCTTTGTTGAGTCTGATTTTATTTAACTCAGCTTTTCTGCAGTCACAAGCTTCCTTTCTGGTGTTTATGGAAATATGTGAAATATGTCTATAATACTCATTCTGTTCAGTGCGACTGATACACTTCAACACTGTGATTTACCAAAGAAAATGTCAGGTTTAAATTTACAAAATAAATATGTTTGATGTTAAGTTTAGCGTATGAATGAGATACGTGGAATTCACAGTACTTGTGAATCTCACTCAGGTGATCTTGCCAGACAGAAATCCGCAGGAACTGGGGAGCACGGCACGTGCAGTCACGGGCTTCCTGCTCGACTGGGTTTGTTTTGCAGGTGGAACATAGAGAAAATGAAGCTTAAGATTCATTAGTTGTAGTAAACTCATATACAAGTGTTTCTGTACTTTTTTGCTATGTATGTAACTTACACTGTTTTAGTTACTTGTGTGTGTCACTGAATTGGAAAAAAATGAATATGAAATGTAATTAACCAGACTAAATTACCAATTGCAATCTTTTCAATAATCAACAGTGTAAGACATTATTTGCTGAAGAAATACTTATAAAAATTAAAACAATTATATATTTGAGGACTTTGTGTCCATTCACAGTTGGAAGTACAAACAGATGACAGTGAAGGGGAATTAAATTATTTGTGGAAATTATTCATTCAGCTGTTGCCTTATTATTTTCTTCCCTTTAAATCTTAAATACAGTTGATTTCATCCTAGAAATGGAATTAGCATTATAGCCGTTCAGTGAAAAAATCTCAGTGACAACTAAAAGAAAAACAATCGCCTTTCTACGGCTCCACAAAAAAGTAAGGGTCTCTTTTGTTCTCACGTCAAGCTTTGCACGAAGGCAGAAACTGTTCTGTTTGCGTGCATTTGGGAAGCTATAATTCAGATTTTTTTATAGCACTTGCTCATCATAATGAAAGAGAAAAAATTTTAAAATTTTCTTCCCTGAGTTTTCTTAACATTACTGTTTCTTCAAGAAGAAAATTTGAGACCAACGACTTCCCAAGTGTTCACTAAATAAAAACGTTTCTCACTTTGCAGGCAAGTGGCCGGTAATTCTAGGGCCGCAGCAACATGCCAGTGAAAACTGCTGGCTTGTATGATCTGCTCCATGAGCCATACGCCAGCGACTCCAGGCCCCGCTCTGGTGGCCTTAGCAGGGCTCTGGGCTTGACCTGAGCAACACGCAGCAGATGTTGGTAGGTGATCTCCCCTGAGCAACCCCACTTTCCATCCGACTAGAATTAAAGCTAGGGCGGGGCTCGGGGGTTCCTTCTCTTTTTTATAATAAAGTAATTCATATGATAAATGGAAGCAAAATTTTAGGTGAACCAGGACTGTTTATGAATTTTTATTTATCATATCAGAAAAAGGAAGCCCACATAAAAACACTCTGAAGCAATACTTACATGTTTAAATATATAGTTAGCATTAAAGGATCCCCAAAACCCCAAAATTCTTGCCAAATAAGTTCCTAAGCAAACAAAAGTATGATTTACACCACTCCCTTCCCTATGGTCTAGTTCAGCCTCACAACTTAAAAATCTCTAAGCACATTTAAGGTGCAAGATGTTGCTCCCTGTTAGGTGTTCAAACTGACAAATTATTCTATAGCATTCTTCAGTTTTATAACATTAAGCACTTAATCAGTAAAATCCAAGTCTTCTCAGAAATTAGGGGCCTCTAACAATTTAGCTTGATTTCTTTTAAATGCCATTCCTGTAAGAAACATCCCTATTCAGTGGAGTCACTGAGACTGCTTATCAGATGAGGGAAACAGAGACTTTCAAACTGGCTGCTCCTTTCACAAGGGAGATTGTCTTGTGTCATAATTTTATTAAAAGTTCTTTCATATTTATGCTTGGAGGAAATTCTTCTGTGAGGAGGACTTCGTTTGTTCCTGATTTAAAAATCCGCTGCGGACTATTCAGTATTTGTCATATATTCTTCTTTGTTTAAGCTCTCCAGAAAGAAGTCTGGGATGTTACCTGTATTTTGTCAGCACGGTAGGAAATCTTTTAATGCTGAGAGTGAATTGTGCCTTGCCCTGTTACTGCAGATGTGTATTTGCAGCTATGAAAAATGATAGCATTATCAGTGACTTTCCTTGGTTTTGAAGACTTTACAAAGAAAGGTTTCTGTTATTTTCTGAACAAATAAGCTCATGTGTGTATCCTTTAGAAGAGTCTTTATCTTAGGCACAGAAGTCGTCAATGCTGAAGTGACTTAAAGTAAAATTACCAGATATTTCCATCTTAAAGTTGTTTCTGGGCTCATGGAGAGTTTTCATAACTTGTGAAGTGTGACACCTCCTGCTGAACATCCTACCAGTCGTTTCTCTTATTTTTAGAAAATCTGGCTCTTCATCTCACTTTCAAGGGATTTTAGCTCCAAGGAGCCTAAAGGCACGTTTACAGTACTCAGTGGAACTCCAGTCTGAGAAGTGGTAACACAGCAAACATGACCTGGTAAACTCAGTAGAGTGAAGCATAGCTTGTACTGGGGGGGCTGTGTTCACCAGTGCTTTTGGTTCTGACATCACCTTGCAGACTCCGCTTAGCCGACTGCACCAGCTGACCACTCACATTTGGTGTTATTATATTTGAGCCTATAGAACTGGTTTTGATAATGCCACTCTAGGTTTTCAAAAGAACCGAGAGAATTCCCACGCATGTTGAACGTATGACTCTGATCTGAATGCAAAAGAACTTAGTTGTCATATAGCCAGATAAATGCCTAAGAAGATATTCAAAAGAGCTTGGGTTCTGAGCTGTTTTGAAAATGTGGTCTCAACTGTCAAGTGTTAAGTTATACAAGATTTATACACCTAAAGAAATTTATTGATCTTGATTTTGTGGGTATCTAGCAGAAGAGAAACAGGGGCTGAAATATCCAATGCCCAAACCAGAGACGACAGTGAAGTAAACAATAATTTCACGTGACCTTCCCTTCAGCATTTATCAGCTCACACATTTGAATTTAGAGAGTTTGGAGTTTTAGGATCTGAAGATTAGTCAGGAATGCCAGTTCTGTCACTGACATCCACCAAGTCATTCGATCTCTTTAAGTATCAGCCCCTGCTCTGTATAACGAGACAGTATTTCCTCTGCATCACAACAACTTGTGCAGACAGCTCATTAATGACTGTGATGCTCCCAGCGTACAGCGCAACAGAAAAGCACCCAGTACATTGCTGCTTGCTTTTTATCTCTCACTTTACTCCCTTAGTTTAATTTTCCCCCTGAAGTTTCCTGCCATCCACACTGTTCCTTCCTTTCTTCTTTTCATCCACCTATACTTCTCCGCCCATAGACTCTTTCCTACATACCCTCACGTGCACATCAGAGTAAGGATAAACTGACCAGCCAAATCTAGAGATCGATATTTCCCATTGCTAACAATAAAGTCATGCAAGTCCTTCCCATCTCGTTCCTTGCCTGTATCGTGTATTTCACATACATTTAGCTATCAAACGATGACATAGCGGGTGCTGCATGGGGACTTCAACGCTTACTCTAAACTCCAACCATTCAGTCACGACCCGGCCCACCAGCAGAGCCGCTGGCCATTTGCTAGTGACGCTGCTCTGCAGCGCTGCTTCTGGGATCTACGATTCAACCAGTAACAGAAGAAATGGAAAGGTGAAGCATCCGCAGGTTTTGAAACATTCCCAGCTCTCTGTTGCTGCTGGTCCACCTCAGGGGGACGGCTGAGG
>Ga0181612_107987_pt1 | contig 32428 bp, 21 predicted proteins | sample HoacroProtozoa21_FD_119630 | JGI IMG/M metagenome (GOLD analysis project Ga0181612, IMG submission 119630) | Hoatzin crop microbial communities from Cojedes, Venezuel. Combined Assembly of Gp0051906, Gp0051904, Gp0051908 | reverse complement strand
TACATGGGTTACATTTCATCTAATTCAGAAAGAAATGACGTGTGAATGTTTGTCAGGGCAGAGACTACAGGATGAAAAGCTGGGGAGGAAAAAACTTGGAGCTGCAATGAGGAGAAAGGGAAATTACGGGAAAGGGTGAAGTATTTGGGCAACTCTGGGGAGAATAGCTGAGGGAGGAGGAACTGGAGAAGTAGAAGGAACAGGGTTCATAGCGGATAGAGGTCAGTTGCCTCTTACCAGGATCTGTTGCGTACCAGTATCTTGGAGGAACTCATCTCTCATGAACTGGTGAACCTGGGTCCTTCTGCCAGACCTGAGATTAGGGCTCTACCACAGAGACCGGGAGACCCACTTACTCTTGAATCACCTCAGTCTTCTATTCCCAGTCTCCATCCCGAGCAAGCTGAGGAGGGCATTCGACACCACAAAGCAACCTTCAACTTCTGCCAGCCCCTTTTGTTTTGCCAGTAGAGAATAATGCCAGCAGGCTCCAGCTCCCCACTTCCCTTGCAGGTGGGGGGCACGATGGCAGGCAGCTGCGGGGGCAGAGGGTAGGGGTCCGCTGCTGAGTCACGGGGGCTGTTCCGGCTCTCCTGAGCTTGGACTGTGAGACTGCATTCCCCGCTCGGTGAAAATTCCCCAGCTGGGGGTGCCTGTTTTGTTTTGCCTGAGTCATTTCACTGGATACCATTAGCTGCCCGACAAAAGCATCCTGAAGACTACAAAACAGCTCAAGAAAGTGGTGTAAAGAATGAATATTTAAAAATAGCTGTTTTCCTGTGACACTGCAGCAGTTTGGAGGAGATGACAATTCCAGCACTGAAGCTGTGTCTTCACAGGGGTATTTATTTCACATTAAGCTTATCTATTGCCCATGAAAGCAGCTGCAGCTAACAACAATGCAAAATAATTAGAGTGTACTGACTGCCAAGACAGTGTTTGTTCCTCAGTCTGTTTTGAAGGTGCTTTAAGCTCACTGCTTGTTGATGTAGTACAGACAAAGATATGCTTTTAATGCATGGCGGTCCTTCTGTTGCGTTTCACACCGGTACCAAGTAATCCTTTTGCCTTGAGGCCTTCTCCAGCAGCAGAGAATATTGTGGGTGTTTTTATCTGCATCGTTATCAGCAGAACATGGCTACCCCAGCGCTGTGTCAGCCAGCGAGGGGCAGATCACCGCCGCTTTGGAGAAGGAGGAAAGGTTCAGGAAGGGCTTGGGAATTATTCCCTGAAGGGGTGCCTGAACCAAGAGGCATCTGGGCTGGCCTGTTTTATTGACACAGCGAGGTAAAACCAAATCGTAGAAGACTCAAAGAACAAACCACAGGTTTCATGAATAGCAAAAGCCAAAGGACATGAATTATTGGTGGATTGGAGTCTCCTAGCCGAACTCTCTGCTGTCTAATGACACTAGCTGTGATTTACAGTGCGGCAACAAGGGTGTTCACAATGTATTCGCTCTTGTATGCGGTAACTAGCACCTGACGTGAGCTCAGCCTTTCATTCAAGAGGGACGCTTACAGGAGGTCCCTCTCCATCTCCCCTGCATATTTTCATGAAACTTGCAGGAACCTAACATTTTTAACATCTCTAGCCTGACATGAAATGAGATTTATATTGAGCATTACGTTTGAAAGTTACTGGGAATATATGCATGCACACACAGGGTTGTTCTGTGTCATATCCATGGGAAACTGGGCAAAACACAGACCTCCAGCAGTACTTTTATCGTATTCACGTTCTGACAAGCTGGATGGCTTTTTGCCAGACCGCAGACCGCAGTGAGCCTCTCTTGGCTGCCCAGAAAGCCATGCCCTCCGAGGTAAGGACAGCTCCTGGTTCACAGGGTCGACGAGAGAGGGGTCCAAGAGGATTATGGCATCAGCAACCAACCTGTCTACCTTGGCGGTGTTTTAGCATGCCATATACTAGACTTAGGGTAATAAAACTTTACAGTGAAAGAAGTTTTTGGAGTAGTCTAGAAGAAGGCATCATTTACAGTATTTTGATTCAGTTCTATCACTGGGTTGTTGAGATGGCACTTCTGACATGACTTACAGAAGTATGTCATGGTGATACAGCATTTAATTGCCTAAGAAGGCAATTCTACAAGCAAATCCTACAGGGATTATTACAACCAGTGAATGAATTTTGTACCTGTCTGCAGGATACACTGAAGGCACAGCTGTAACACGGCCAGGCAGCACTCCCTTCTCATCTGCTCCACTGCATCAAGCTACACCCAGACATGCCAGAAGCATTCTGTGAGGGAATCAATCTGCCTGTGTCTTGCTGAGTTTCCATTTACCTGCTTAAACAAGTACGTCTGTGCTTTTTAATACTAGATGCAGTCTGTCAGCAGAAGCCACGGTACAACTGTTAGCTTAATTCCTGCAGGCATTCAGAGCGTGACATTTTTTCCATGGCTTTCCCAAGTATTGCCCTGCCAGCGTCCTCCGAAAGCTCTTCTTCCCTCTCCCACTGCAGCAACGGGAACCATTGCTGCTGACAGCCAGCTCTTCTTCACCGACTGTCCACAGCAAAAAAATCACCCACCTACCCCCACTGGCTACACATTGCAGGAGTATAGAGAGGACTCCTGACCACACGGCATCATACTTGAGGAAAACCAGGCAGGGAAACAATTTTTTGTGTCCAGTCTAGGGTGGTGGCAAACATCTCTTAATTGAAGGATGTGGTTGACAGCATCTTTGAAGTCATACAAGCAACAAGTTCATGCTAATCTACCTGCCTTCCACAGTAATGGAACATGAACCACTGGTGCTGTCAAGGACAATTTCCTCCTTCCTCGCAAACGTGAACAAAGAGGAGAGAAAAATCAAAGGAGGAAGTGCTTGAATAACATCTAGTAGCTTAGGAAGGCTGACAGCAAGTGTTTTCAGGACTGCATTCAGGATCTCTCAAGGCTGGAAAGAGAAGGATGAGGGGTTGGCCATGTTAGAAGTGATGAAAATCTCACCATAAACAACAAGACTTGGGAAAAGAGCAATAAGTGAGTATCACTCCTGCAGTTAAAGAACAGGCAAATGGCTTCACTGGAAAGCAGACTGCAACAAGGCTTTTTTTCACATTTTTTTTTCCTCCTATCACAGCTCATTTTCTCTACAGGTCATAGCATAGGGCATTAAGAAATTAGGGTTTGGTTTGACGGCCATACTGGAAGAGGACACCCAGCTGAGGGCTCAACCCCACCCAACCTTGGCCCTCAAGGTACCCAAAAGAAAGCAGGCAGTTAATTGCAAAGTTGGAAACTTGTGGTGTCTAGGAGTTTGAGAAATTCACACGATAGTTTCTGTAAGCATCAAAATTTAATGGCTTAGTCTTTTTAAGTTACGAGCTTTCCTCTTTGCTGTAATTTATTACAGCAAAAATTATTTTTTTTTGTTTTTAATGAAGAAGTATTTTACATCTGTATAATTGAAAAAGTTCCATAAAAGAGCAACTTTCAGCCAAAGAAGTTCTGCTCTCACATTCAGCAATTTTCGTGAAATTTCTAAAGTATTTTAAAAAGACTCCCTGATGTTTTCATGAAAATAGATGTCAGTGTATAAGGAAAATAATTAAGATTTCAGTGAAATATGTTGTAAGCCGGGCAGATTCCAAAACACATGCCCAGTTTTCATGAAATTGTATGTTGCATTATACAAATTGTTCGGATCCCTTATTTTACAATATTCATTAAGTTTCAGAGCAATATTCATGACATTTAATAGCAATGTTCATACAATATTAAACAAAGCATTACAAATACCATCACAGCCACAAGCTTAATAAATCACCGGAGTATAAACTTCCTTCCGAGATGTAAGAAAACAGTCACCTTGCTTCATTTTTCTTACATTTCATTCAAGAAAGACAAGCAATGTTTCATTGTAGATTCACAGAACAGGTCCTAAAGTTCTCACCAGCCATTCATAGGCTAGCCATTCAAAATTACATAAAGCATGAAGACGGCACAGCCACAGCTTCACTAGAATTTATTTTATATCATTAAAAATAAAGAATATCCCCTTCCTGTCATAGCAGGAAAGCTGCTTTGACAGCCTTCATCAGAGGCTGCATAGTAGTATTCTAGAGAGAGAAGCTTTCTGGTTGCTCGTAATTTCTACCTCTATGTCTCAAAGTATACAGTCTTAACACTAAAAGGCTGTTAAACGGAAGTCTCCAGCCTTGCAACTTGCCCTTCAGTTTTCCAATTTCATTCTTCATCCTTACCTCGCAGTTAATTAGACAGTAGTTGAACAGTCATTCAGGAAAAGGCTTTGGTGATCAGGGAAGTGGAGGATAAGGTGGGTCTCCAGAGGGAAGGCCATCAGTTCCACCAATTACAGTAGCTGTGGGAAGAAGTGGATGCTTTACAGCACGGCGCATTAACGCTGACAAACATATCGCTGTGCTAAAACACACTTCAGAGCAAGTGACTCCACTAGCAAAGGCAGACACATAATGTAACAGCAAGGAGGAATAGATAAGGTTATTTAATCACTTCCACCCTCTTGAAAATATACCTGCGCCAGCTGTACTGTATTTACATCAGCAGAGAGCACAATCCCCTCACCAGCCAGCATGTAAGCCGGCCTGCCTGACTGCTGATGAGTGGGGGCGGCAGGATGCTGGGTGCTGCTGGTGACTGGCTTTTGCAGAGATCAGGATTCTGGTGCTGGTGTGCTGCTTCCCCAGCTTTGCTGGTTGTCTGCTGTATCTCAAGAGACGTGATCCGTCTCATGATGAGGTTCTTCAGTCAGGGCAGGTCACCACACATCAGAGGAACCGATCTCTTCCTCCTTGAGCCCTGAGACCTCTTTGCGCTGCATCAAGGGCATCCAGGAAAACTTGTTACTGGACCCTGGTCCATGGCTCCTTGTCTACGATCTGCTGGAGCCGTTGGCAACGCTGCTTCTTGTTGGTGAGCACAGCAGAGGCTGTAAGGGGCAGGCTGTCCCGTGCATTTTTACAAGATCGTGTGGGTGTTAGCAGGGCTGTGGAGAGGATCACTGTCCAGTGCACACACTGGCAATGATCTGGAGATGACTAGCTACCTCAGAAGGAGAGAGAGATCATGGAGATGTGTTGGCAGCTTCTCAAAAACACAGCCCAGTGCTAACTAGACCTTCATGCAAGAGAGCTCTGAAGTAGGAAGGTAAGTGTTGTCTTCTGGGTTGTTCGTCTCTTTTTTTATTTGCCTTTTATTTAATGTTTTGTTATACTCGGCTATCAGTGCCTGTGGATGGCAATACAGTACAAAACATATCAATTAATGGATGTAGCTACTCCTGAGTAACAAATATTCTACCCATAATATTACGGGGCTTGGGCAGTGCATTATGCTACTGCAGGGATGTGCTGTGTGTGCTGGGCAATGGGGAGAGACACTGGGATTTCTTCTGGAGTTTATTCAGTTACTTCTTAGGGAAAGCTTCCTCTAGTGGGAGTTTGGAAGAAACTATCTTATAATTTGGCTCACGATGATGAAATTAATAGAGAGAAGGCAGTGCTTTGATCTAATTTTGTGGTTCCTCCTGAGAGGAACATGCTTGTTTGTCAAGAGAGACCTTCAAATATTCTTCTATCCTCAGCTCCCACTAGGCCAGTAAGTGAAACCTTCAGCTTTTCCACAGGCAGAGAGCATTTGGGCTGAGCAAAGCCTTCAGCATAATTCATGTAAGCACTTGAAAAACTGAATCACACATCAAGTATTTTCTCCCGTCTGTATATGAATGAGCAGTCTACTGTTGACATTCGTGATTCAGACTCCAACACTGACCACTTTCTATGTCAGCGACAGAACTGCCTCACTATATAAATATTTAATAGTAATGTTTAGTATTTCCAGGCATGACAGAGCTGAAGTACAATGTACTGAAGTGACCCGCTTTTTTAATACATGCGGTGGCTGAGAGAGAAAATTCTCATGCTTCCTACTTGGAAAAGGGCAGAACAAACCAACAACCACATGGGGGGAAAAAAAGTCATCATCAGGCACCAGTAATGCCTGGAAAACACTGCTGACAGCAGGATGTTCCTGTGAAGCCATTCTGTGCCAGCTCATTAGAGGGCTTTGGCAAGGATATTTGGCATAAAATAGATTTTACTTAGAATCAGGGACTCTGCTGTCCTGCTCTTGGCAAGGAATGAACTTGCAAATTAAGCTGCCTTGTAATATAATGATATTACCTTTTATTATGAATCATTTTAGAAATGGAAACATTGATATGAATAAGAAACAAAGACTTCTTAAGAAATGGAGAAACATGTGCAGCTGACATTCAGAGCCTGTACATGCGTGCCCATGAAGAATGCGTTGCGCACTGTCCCCGCGCTGCAGCAGTGCTCCACTTCTAAGCCTCTGCCCAGCACCTGGAGCCTGGTTTGCCAGGGCTTTCAGCTGCTCCAACACTTGCTCCAGTGCTCAGCTTTTTCTCAGGTTCAATTTCTTTAAAAACTTTTCTTCTTCGCTGGACGTCTCGGGTGACTTAATATTAAAATTTTATAGTTGCCAGGGGCCTACTTTTCAATTAGGACAAGTCTGAAAAGTCTAGGTTAGGTGGAAGAAAGTTTTAAACACAGGGAGATGGCGGCTGGCCATGTGACACCTCTCTAAAAGTCTGATGAAGCACAGGGCTCAGTTCTGGCTGCCCATACTCTGCATGGGGAAAAAAACCCACGAGGATGGCTGTGTATTTTTGGAGCAACCCACTAAGTATAAATTTGGCTTGTTTCCTAATGTGAATTCAATACTCAAAAAACCCAAAACAAACCCCCAAAAATCCCAGAAAAAAACACCTTAAAGCGGTCTTCAGGGTTGGTGTCCTTCTGACGAGAAATTGATACGTACTCAGTGTGATCAGCTCGTTTCCCTCAACCTGTCTCAAACTCACAAAATTACAAGTGGAGAGAGAGCTTCCTTGGTGCTTCCATGCAAATATTTCTCTCTCGGATCAAAGACACCACCCAGTCCTCTGAAGAAAGTGAAGTTATGGACCACTACACCTACTTTCCTCTAGCCTGAGCGTACAGGAATGCAATATGCTTTCCTGCATGTGTTGTGCTTTAGCATTCATGAGTATCCTTATGAAGTCAAGTTTTGAGTCACATGCTGTGTCACACTACAGGGAAGAAGAATATCAATTATACGGCATGCTTAATCATGAGAGGAAATGGATTTGACTAACTAAACATGCAAATACCAATTCCAAATAAAATTACGAGCTCTTCCTGATGTGCAAAATGCCACTGGTGAAAAACGTTTTAATATATTAGTGCTTGACTTCAGGAGAGTGTGGTTTATGAGGAGAAGAAAACACATAAGTAATTTAATTTCTTCCTTCATTGCATTATTCTTGAAGCTGTTGGTATTCTCCTAGCCTGGAAAAGCATAGTCAACATGAAGATTTTAAAGCATATTTTGACATTTAAAATGCAGCTTCCTGTGCCTGCATTCATGCATGGTTTCCTGAGACGAAGGGTGGTAAGCAAATACTCACTGCTGGCTTTCCTGAGTACACCATGCGGCTGTACAGGGTGGGCTTTGTTGTACGCAAGGACAAGCTGCTGCTGGAACCTTACACCCCCTTGCCCTCATAAATCAACAGCTGTTTGGCAAGGAAACAGGAATTTTCTTATTTACCCAAAACTTGGTATTTACAGCTATTCCCCCAGGTCGTGGGTGGTCACAGTTCACTTCCCGTGGCTGCTCAGTGGGCACAGCACCTCCCACCTGGGGGGGAAGAAGTCTCTGGTGGAGCATCTCTTGCAGTCCTCATCGCAGAAGTGTTTCACTTCATGTGCTGTGCTGGGCTGGCTCAAAGAAAAGTGACGCGCTGTACTCCAGGAGTACCACGCTCTCCTGAGCGGGAAAACCTCATCCCAGACAGCTTTAAATACTGTCTGAAGTAGCTGGAGTGCTGGCAATTGAGGTGAGGTTTCCAACGACCTTGGTGAGTTCTGGAACCAGCCACCTAGTCAAATGAGAACGTCTCTTTCCCCTCTTACCAGCTCTTGTTTAGAGTTTAGTGTTTGGAGGTCTTGTCTAATCACACCCGCAAGGTCAAGCTCTGCAAGGAGATGAACAGGGAAAAAGCCTACGGACTTAGAGGTGCTCATAACCCCGAGCTGGGCGGTTTGCTACACAGCCCCCTGCACACTGCAGGGTTCCAGCCGGGTGCAGAAGCAGAACTGAGGGGACATAGACATTTCATTGACAACCGCAGGCGGTGGCACAGAGTTCAGACCCTGGGGCTCTGGGAAGATGAGGCACAAGCACTGAAATTACCTCGGGGATCCAAACCTTGTACCTATCCACTGCAAACTGCTCTGACTGCGACCTTAATGCCAACCAACAGCCTGACTGCCAGCCGGGCTTCTTGCCTTCTTCTCCTTCTCTTCCCCTTGGTATGATTTTAAAATACCATTTTAATGGTTAAACAAGACCCTAGAACAGATGTCACAGTTCCTGGTCCCAAGCCACTCACCCATCTGCGGCTGGGCTTTCAGCTGGTGTCATTGATAGTCCATCAATCACATTCTGCTTTGCTGGTGGCCTGGGAGGCCTGCTTGCACACCTTGCCTTCTCCATGTATCTGGGGCTTGAAATCGTGGTTGTGGGGCAGCACCACACCTTCTCACCACACATCAAGTGCAGGTGGAGGCTCTGGGGCTGGCCCTCTTTTACTCCTGGGGGAAGGACAATGGCCAGTGGGGTTTCTCACGAGGGCAGCTCTTCCCTAGTGATGTGCACGCCCAGAATGCACAGGCTTGCTATGCAATGCATGTCAGGCTGGTAAAAAGCTCAGGTGAGGGAAGGAGCCCTTTCTGTTTGCTGCCCAACCCCTAACAGATGGCTAAAAGCTGAGTTGGATTTGTGTAGGTGACAGGATCATGTTTGGTGGAAAAGTGCTTGTTGGGTCGTACTATGCAGACCATACAACACTGAGTTTTTAAAGTACTTGACATCTGCCCTTTGACTTTCCAGTACATAAACCAGTTTTTATTGGTGTGTAGGATACGTGGAGTGGCAGAAGTATCAGCGTGGGTGTCCAGAGTGGTGCAGACAGAGGATGAACATGTGCTCCCCCGTGAGCGCTGGGATGCTGTCTGCGAGCTCGGTGGTTATTCCGCAGCCCTCTGGTGGTACCGCTCTCATCACTGCTTCATCTGAGCGGTGTTTGGAAGTACATCTGAGGGTTTGAATAGGAGCTGTGTCTGAGCTGTGGCACTCAAACTAGGGATTTCTGCTGTGGGAAAGAGAACCCATAAATAAATGAAACGAGAAAGATGGATGAGTTGGAATGAGCTGTGAACTGGCAGCTTTGTGACCAGTTTTGACTTTTTTCCTTTTTGCAGTCTAAAGCTGAGTGCCTTGTAAATTCTGAAGACATCAGAACTGTAACTATCAAAACTGAAACCACCCTAGGATCATTGGAAACACAGAAAGCATCGACTGTAGCTACAAGAGAAGAGACAGTGAAAAGGGAATGAGTTCTCTAAGTGGTATTTTGGGGTATTTACTGCAGCTCTGGGGCATTTATTGCAGTTCTGACACTACACACACTGACACAATTGTAGGCATTTGGGGTCACACCGTGACTGTCCTACAATCCAATACAGACCTAAAAATGAAAATAGTTTCACAGTTTTTGGTTCTGGGGTATTTTACTGACTGATCTTAAAGACCCTGGGATCCTCAGATGGATACCTACTAATCCTCTCACACTGACAGCTGTGAGGTGACACACAGTAGACACTATTCAGCTACCACGGACCAGCGTGCTGGTCTCAGGGGTTTCATGCTTTGCTCACTGGGTAGACAGGAGGGCTGCGGGCTTTTGGGGGGGAGGAGAATGTAAAATAAGAGCAGCCACATTGGATCTGGTCAGGCCCCATCCAGTTTGGCACTATGTTTCTGAGAGGGGCCAAAAATGGGATGAAATATAAGAATGGGTCAGCCTGTAGCTGAGAGGAGTCCTGAACTTGGGTTACCAGCTTTGTGCTTCAGAGCCCATGGTGCAGCTGTCTCCCACAAGTCTGTCCTAGAACTCTTCAGTCCAGATAAGAATCTGCAACACCCTCTGGCAGCACTCGCAGCTTAACTCTCTATTAAGGTTATTTAGTGAAGAGCTGGGGAAAGAATTAGAAAATCAGCTACAGTCATGGCACTCCAACTGACTCTTGATATCTGGCATCACACAACGACCAGCAAACCTTCTCTCCTGGGTACGTGCAAGCGAGAGCCGCTAACTTTCCAGTGGCAACAGTTCACTGTGCAACTGTGCATAGTGATTTCCCGGCTGCCATCAATTCCTTTTGTTGTTTCCTCAGAAGAGCAACAGGGCAGCTGACACCCAGCAATAAATTCCAGGAAAGCATGAGCTTTTCAGATGGTTTAGGTTCTGTGTTTTTTTGCCTCTTCACGGAAATCGTCTCTAAATAATAGTTTTGTAATACGCGTTAGAAGCTTTGGAGTAGCCCCACACTTGCTAAGCTGAAGTCTGGCATCCCCACCAGGACAAATTGCTTACCCAGAACTGGAGATGCCTGAAGACTCTGTACATCTATTACAAGTCTCCAACAGCTAATTTTGGTGTTTATGTACACATTTTGATGCATGAAGAGCGGGCAGGCCCAAAGGCTTACGTCCTCATGCCTGTGAGTGGAACCAGCCTGTTCTGGCTTGTTCAGATCAGGGCGAACTCCCGAGTGCGGGCTCGGTACGCACTTTCTGTATTTGCAGACGAGGTAGGCTGTAGGTCAGTCATCTGAATCCTTCCTGGTAGTTATCTTAGTTGCACTGTTTTTAGACACCTATGCCAAACAAGCAGACATTACAACATATTTATTTGACTTTCTGCCCTAAATCAAGCAGCCTCGTGATATGCCCGGATGCAAGACCAGGCGGCTGTGGTTCCTTTGTAGGGCTCCCTGCTCCCCTTCCAGCCCCGCTTTCTGTCCCACAGTTCACATGTCTCATCTGTGTATGCCAGCACTGTATTCTGCCTGCGTTCATCAAATCTCTTAACACAACACGCTTGATCTTTTTTTCCCCCTGAGCAATTTTAGATATTGGCAACCTGCTTTGAATTCAGCAGGGAAGGTACCACCTTTCCTCACCCAGAGAAGCATCTGGACCCTCACCTGAGCAGAAATGAAACAGAGGTGGAGACCCGGCCTAAGTGGTCTGAGCCATCTTCCTCACCAGCAATGGCAGAAGACTGGGAACCTTCTTCAGAGCCGCAGCCGACGTTTCATGCACAAACAGCACTCTGGGAACGTGCCTGAGGGTAAGGAACATCCATCATTGCCTTCGTACTATAAAAACCCCGCTAGTCGGCCAGCTGTACCTGTACAGCATTATCTGGTTTCAGGCACTGCATTAAAAATACAGTAATTGTCATTTTTTAGAAGCCGTCTTTATAACGGTAAATTAAATGGTGCCAGATGAGCCCAGAAGGGAAACTTGCCTGCCTGTCCCGCTGGTTTGCTGGGATGGGCCACGGCATTCTTCTGGCCGGTCTGACAGCTTTCCCTGGCAGGGCTTGGGAGCTGGTGCAGGAGGCGGCTGGCAGGCAGTGTGGATGCCGCTGCCCTGGCCTGGACGGTAAGACAGTCTGCTGGCACACACCAGCCACCTCTGGCAGAAACCCACCGTTCTGAAGCCCCCCTCTAGCTCCAGGTCCGTGAATGCCACACTCCTGGCCACAGCGCTGAATCTGACCCATCCAACAGCATTACGTCTCCTCGACTCTTTTTTTTTTCTTCTTCCTTTTCTTCGGCCCTTTTCTTCCTGGTAAAAGAAGTAACCTTTCTCCAAGGACAAAAATCTTTATAGTTTTTTGCAAGGCAGAAGAAATCTTTGGGGCTTTCAGCTATATAAATTTAATTTGTCAGATTTTTTTCCCCCTCCCCATCTCTCTTAATGGATCTCTTATGCATTTATGATGTACTCAGTACCACGGTATCTAGGGACCTTATACACAATTTATAAAGCAAACATTTTTTTGTAAAAAGTTTCTAGTCTCTTCTGGCTATTGCCAACCTCTGAATCAGGCTGTTCTCTTCGATTTGCAAAGGAAGCCAAGTTGTCTGTTCCATACTCCCGACACAAACTGTCTAAAGAGTATTCTGGCTTTGCATTTGTGGGATGGCAAAGTCAGGTTCACGTTGATTTATTTTAGCAGCTGTTAACTATAGAACTGTCTGTGATCAGCAGAGCTGTCTGTGTTTCTCCACCAGCTTCAGCACTGGCATGAGTCAGCACTGGCAGCTCCCCAGGTCGCTGCAGAGCGGAACCTGAGGGAAGAGCCCAGACTGTTTCAAGACACCTGGAAGTGTCTATATGAATACTGCACAGCAAAAATCATTCGGTGCTGATGGGGAGCGAAGCTTTGCATTTCCAGGTCACCAGCTGTAAGCAGCTGGATGCTGCAGGAACCTGTTGGGAATAGCTTCCTGCCGAGGAGCCTGCCGAGTCCGACTGCTGCCTTGCAGGGCGACCAACCCTCCGCCAACGCCTACGGTACGCACCTGGCTGCGCGAGGACGCTGCGCTCCTTCTGGGCCTGAATCTCTAACAGTGAGCTCTGTAATACCGAGGGCCTTTATGGCATCCAGCTTTCCAGTCTCCAGCCTAATACGGTGGTAATAGCATATATGTATTTTACTCCATAGTGGCAGTGGGCAACGTATTCAAGAGCTGATGGATACTGGCTGAGTGCAGTGCCGGTGCAGTAGGTAACACTGATCGAAGCCTTTAAGCCCCCCTTGCTCCAAATCAGTGTGCTTGATTTTTTTTCTGCTACAAAGTGTTGTGGGCTTTAATAGCAAAAAAAAAAATATTGTAGAATTCTTTATTTTCCTTCCAAAATATTACTATCTGTCATCATACATATTAGCCAAGTGTAACTGAATGCTCTGTTTTCTGTGAGTCCACTACATCTTCTTTCCTAACTGACAGCTGCATTATTTCAACAGCAGAAGGCTTTTCAGCAGCAGGACAATTTTCCGCAAGAACTGAATTTGAAAAGCTTTTTTAAAATAACTTCTACCACAGTAATACCATAAATAAACTCTCTTCACTAGGTGTGCTTAGGTTTTCCAACGCTAACATCTAACAGCATCTCAGGAGAAACATTTTTGAATGCTCATGTGGCTATTTACACTGACTAAATGCGATAGCTTTATTTCTTAGGTCATCAAAAAAGTTAAGGAAAACACCCTCCCAGCCCCACAAACGCAGTGCCCTGGATGCAGCACACCTTGGGCTGCCTGATTCCATTCGAAGGGACCTGGGATAGCTGCAGGGCAGCACTGAGGGCGAGCTCTGTTGCTCCCTAGGGTTACCGCTGAATTTGAGACTGAACAGAAAGGATTTACAGAAATTTAATAAAAAAGGAACACTGATTAATAAGTTGCAAAAGTAATGGATTCAATCATGAATTAGAATGGTAAGTCAAAACTAAGTTCTGTTTAAAAAAGAAAAAGAAGAAAGTGCCACTAAATCTTCATTGTACCCAGTCAATGTGCTAAAAGCGCTGCTACTGGTGCAGTGCCCTTCTCCGCAGCTCCGGACACTGGATTACCACCGGCATGCCCCTCATCCCCCGTCACTCTAAAAGCTCTGCTTCTCCTCTGTTTCCCACCGAAGTCTCCACCGAGAGGTGCATGGCTCTGTCCCGGCCCGCCAAGCGCAATGCTGGGACCAGCCCTGGCTTGTTGCGAGCAATGCTGGGGCCGTTTCACGGGGAAGGAGGGCAGAAACCTCCCCAGCAGTTTCTGAGAGGAGCAAATGTGCAGATCTGACCTCCTCACCATCGTCCAGCGTCACAGTTCCCTTCTGCTTCGCCTCCCACGCTCGACCTAACTCGGACAGGAACCCTCCGTTAACTCAATCTTACTGGAGATGACAAGTGTGACTAAATACAAATACTCATGTAAAGGAAGTCTTCAGTTAAGTCTCTGTAAAATAGTGTCTCAAAGAACATTTTCACTAGTTTGTTAACTAAGTGATAAAAAAATGACAAGGTGAAAGATGAGTTAATAATTTAAGCTAATACTTCTCATTTCTATTAAATTGTTGAACTATACATAATCCTTATTTTCAGTAAACTGTAATTTCTAGCTAGTAAAAAATACTTCAAAACAAGCTGTACCAGAAAAGCCCGTGTAATTCAAGAGGGAATACAAAAATTTTGAAAGTGATGAAGGCATAAACCAAAACACGAAATGAAAATGAGCATCCAAAACAGCAAAATATATTTAAGCAATATCACAAATACACAAAAAAATCTATTTACAGACCCAGTAAAAATCCTCCCCCAAAAAGGTACTTATAAACAAGAAATTCAAAGCAGTTACACTGTCTACTGCTGGCAACAGAGATGCTTTACTGCTAGCATAGCACTAATTATGCCTTTGCAAAATTAAGGGAAAACTTAATAAAGGTGAAGAAATTCTTTCTGGGAAAAACTTGAACTGAAGGTCGGACGACAACAACAACTGCAAGGCATACAGAGAGTAAGGAACCACAAACACATAACTCGTAGTGCAAAAATGAAGAATGGCTTTTTTCCCCAATACTTCTTCAGAGAAAAATACTATTGTGAATATGCAATTCCAATTCCTTTTGAAGAATTTGTAGGTCTTCGTGCATTTGCATGGTTCAGCAAGGCTGGTACTATACAGGAGGCAAATGAAACGAAGTCAACATAAAATTACTGTCATGATAGAAATTTATAACAATCTTTGTAACAAAATGTCTGAATATACACTACAGAGACAAGCCTCTAAGAAACAAATTTAGCTTCTCCCCATCCAGACAATCTGTAAGCATGTTATCGCTAAAGAAAAACAACTCACAAGTAAATGACAGCATATGTAACATTCTTTGGAAATAGATCTAAATTTCTCTTTCAAGTTTTGCCCCCATATTTCACACAGGGAATGCAGAGGGATAACTCCTCATTCCTCACTGGCATTAGGAGCTCTTGGTGCGTTGTCCCTCAGGGATGTGCCCTGGGCTGGGCAGAGACCGTGGAGGTGCGCGAGTGCCAGGAGCCAGAGAAGAACTCCACCTCCGCCTGGGAACACGGGCCACCATCAGACGCCTTGGTATCAGCCGGTGTAGCAGTGGGGAATTAATACCGTTGAATTCCTGAGGCTCATCATCCCACGCCCTGGGTTTTACTGTGTTTTGAAGCACACAAGGAAAGGCCTCACAGTTTTGAATGGCTGTAAACATTTCTTTTAGTTTAAATCGGCATTTTGACCACGCCTTTGCTGTTTAAAAAAATAACAAAATCAAAAGCAGGAATACCTTAGCTCATGTTAAAACTATTTCAAATTCAGAACACTAGTCGTCTTTAACTGAGAAAACTGAAAGAAACCTGCAAACACGTGACTAGTTTTGCAAATAATCCTCTCGCTATTTTTTTTAGCTGATTCTCATTTAATTTTCAACAAACTGTTAAAGATCACCCAACCTATCCTACAGAAAAATCTGAGAGTTTGATAAGTAAGCTGGAAACCATTTAAAAAACGGAGGCAAAAGATCAGTGCCAACTGTTGTTTGCTCTGCCCAGAGCCAGGCCTGAGTAAGGTACAGAGTAAGATTTATCCAGCATCATTTGTGAGAAGTGTCATGGTTGATATTCAAAGCTTTTCCAAAACAAAAAGCATTAACTTACTGACTTTCATACATGCACAGGGTGACTGCCAGGTTTTACAGTGCTGCTTTAAGGGGACTTTGTTAAAAAATTCTAGTGCTCTACTTGGAACAGTTTAGGATGCAATCAGACGAACTTTTACTGAAATAGCAGTCAAAATAACGGCAATTTTACAAACAAAATGACTGCCTTTATGCAATCTTTTTTTCTCTATACTCAAGGGTTGTTGACCAGAAATGGCTGAAAACGGCTTCTGAGAGGAGGCAGAGCTGCTTTTCTGCAACTTGACAGATGCTTGTTCAGCCTAACTTCAAGTATTCAATTGAGGTGCTTCAACGAGCCCAGGCTCCAGAGGATAACTTTGAACAGAAGTGCTCTAAGGTTAACTTAGCTGGCTAAAAAGTTCAAATGGAATAACAAAAACCCTTGACGGTAAAGACTTAAAGAGCTCCTAAAGTATTTCCAGGTATTCAAATAAAAATAATGAATAAGTTATAATTTAGATAAATATCAGCTAACGCCTAACATTTTTATTAAAACACTGACGGAAACCAAAAAAGTAAACTCTAGGACTGCTGGATTGCACACACGTATTCAGAAGAGCCACCACAAATTGTATCATTTTAGCTGCTTAGCTGTTTAACTGCCTATTTTCTGCACTTGAGCAAACAAGATCAGAAAACTATGCAGCTTCTCTGAGTGAAGAGGAAACGCCAGGACAGGATTTCTAGAGTCCCACCCAGCTCTCTAAATGGAAGGATTAAGATTAGGACATCGTGGCTGGGAGAACAGAGGAACACTCAGGATTCAGTCCTGTCCTAAGGGAATAAGCTATTCTTTCTGACAAACTTTGCTCGAGATTTTCATAGTCATCAGTCCAATCCTGTACTCAGCATTTTACAGAATCAAGGTCTTGGGCACAGCAAAGACATCAGATAAATGTGTAAAGCAAGGCAACATTTGTATTTCCATTTTTTTTATCTATGGACTATTTTCTTTGTTAAGCTCCTTGGGTACGTTTTTTTTTCTTTAGGGTAGCTTTTCAAAATAAAGACTAGTGAGCCTGGAAAAGACAGCACCACCCTAACGGGTGAGGGAAAAACTCTCCGTGCATTTTTTATTCCATATATGCATTAACTACTGGGAATATTTACCGGCAAGATACTGAATTTTGAAAGTAACACTCAAAGTTTTTAAAACTGCACTTCAGAAAACACTGTCCGAGCAGCATCAGAACATTACAGGGTTGTCAGATTTCCTTGTTTTCTGTGGCAAATTTCCACTGACGGCACTAGAGAACTGAGGCAAGGGCTGAAGATGTAAAAGCAAATAAAATTAAAGATTCTTGGTAGCTACTTACCTACAATGGCTATTCATTCTTCTATTTTTTTGGCTCAGTGCTGTTTCATAATACCCTTGACCCCACCATGTAATTTCAAGGACATATATATTGATTTTAATATTAGCTTGGTTCCTTTCCCGTATTGGAACCTTATAGAGGATATAAATGACAAATAAGCATGCTATAACATTCACAGGAGCTGCTGTCCATCAAACCGGTGACTCTGAAAGAAGGCTGCTTTAACTAACGCATATGAACATGCAAACTGTATCCAAAATGCACGGTCATATTAAATAAGTCTCTTACATATGTACATAAAGACCAGTTACAAAACTCAAATATCATAGTCTTACCCTCTTCTGTTTAAGATTGCAGTTTCTAACTGTTGCATATACTGTATCTGCTCAAAGAGCTGAATAAAGTGAGTGTAGCAGATTTTTGCAGAGAAAAATAGTCATATAAAAAGCTGTAAGTACAGTAAAGTGAGAAAGTTCCCAGAGCTCTCACTTCACATCCTCTTTGGTTCCTAACTAGGATTTGACGAGTTTGAAACCCTGTCCTGTGTCCAGCACTGTGGGAAGAAACCAACTCATTTTCAATCTTTTCAAGCACCTAAAGCACGCTTTACAGACCCAGAACAGATTGAGACCACAAAACCAGTTTGCCAAATGTACTAAGGGATAGGTGATACGCGGGAAGTATATCATCCAGTGCTTCGCAACATCGCTTCCCGTTGGCAAATGCAAAGTGTAGTCGCTCCAGTGTTTTGACACACCATACACTGCTTTCACTGTACGTCCCTTTTCAGACCAGCTGATGTTGTTGTCAGGGTTACAGTTGTACTCAACCCATTGCCTGGTGAAGTCACCAAGCTGTGGAGGGTCGGCTTCCTCGATGTCTACAACTCTGGCCATTTCTGCTCCTTGCACTGCAATATACTGGTCATTTACTTTTCTTACTTCTTTAACCCAAGGCTGAGAGTTCTCGCAGTCCAAAACGATGATGAGCCGAGAACAAAAAGTGCCATTCTTTTCTCTCCACCACTCCAGAAGTGTGTCAAGTCGTAAAGCATCACCTCCTGCCATAAGAGAAAAATATTTCAGATTAGCAGGAAGAAACTGAAACCTCTGTAGAATTTTGACTGCGGGTTCCAAGAATCCCTTATTTTAACAACCTGGACACACGTAACAGAAGTGTTCAACTGATCCTCCCTGCTTGTAGATGTTAAAAGATCTCCAGAGAGATATTAACTGATTCAACCTGACTTGTTATGGCAGATGAAGCCATTAACTTACCCTTGATTTAAAAAAAAAAAAAAGAAAAAAAAAAGAATTCCCTCACAGGGTGAAAGAAATTACAGCCTGTTGAAGAAATCTGGAAATGGCTAAACAAGGGAAGAAAACCTGAAATGGCAGTTTATTTTGTATGGAATTCTTAATAATCTTCAGGGAAAAAAGGACTCTTTTTAATATGTTTTTACTAATATTAAAAAGGACTCCTCTTTTAAGGAAAAGAGAGGACTTTTGAACACAACACATGCTAACAGTTTCGAAGCACAATGAGAAAGCCACCTATGAGCATAATCATCACTTCAGCTTGAAAAACTCACCTGACCAGAAATGGAGAGATGCACGCTACAGATACAGTTCTCTCCAGAGCTTCAAGAAAATTAAAACTGATATGGATTTACAACTCATTGAAAAACAAATTTCATAGGAATTTTTCTCCAATATTTATTTCCTATCAGCTCAGAAAACACTTCCGACTAGACTGTCCAATTTCTCATATTCCATCTGAGCTCCTGCTCCAACAATGCTTTGCAAGAGCAGACTGTAATTAAACAAAGTTACCTACAGTGAGGAGTCCTTCAGCTTAAGTGTAATGCATACTGCAGGATCTATGTAGCTTTAAAAAGCAGACTACTTACTGAAGTGCCTAAGGAAAACACCTCACAAACAAATGAATAAACCTCCATTGGCTCCACAGTGACTATTAATGTGAAGAACTGATATATCTAGGTGTTGGCAGGTTGGAGCTATGATACATATTTACAACAAGAACACCCTAGCTTGAAAATGTCAACTTCAAAACAAAAAATTAAGAAGATTTTTAGAAGCAAGGTAGAAAAATGTGATTTAAAATAACTGCATTTTAGTTCCATAGTGCATTTCATTGTAGATTATAAGCACGATTAGCAGTGTTTTAAATCTTGTTAGTAGGAATTTAACCGCACAGATGAATCTCAAACAAAATAGCTGCATATTTCAGCACCCACATTTCTGCCTATAAGGGGTGAGAAAAAAGTGCTTCAAAATAATAGCTCAAATTTAAACCTTTGAGAGTGCTACTGCGGTTGATGAAGTAAAAGCAAAATTACAGGGCTACAACTTTCTCAAACAAAATGCAAACCTGGAAAATTCAGTATCAAAGAAAATCTCAAGAACATACAAACCTACAGTAATGACTTCTCTTGGTACCTGACCCCCAAATTGCTGTAGTTCAGTGTGTTTACAGCAGAGACTTGTATAGAAGCAGTTTCCCTTTTCTAGGTAAGCCTTCTGTGCCAATTAGCAGCAAAAAATTATTTGTTCACATTTTAAAGGCTTATACACAAACTTTGGTTTAGTGTAACTATGCAGGGCTACAGGTGATTTCAAAACAGTACTGGATAGAACTGCCCGAAGAAAACAATCTCATCCTTTGTTGCAAACATGCATAAATGCATGCTCTGCTTGTAACCCTACTGACCTCAAACATGTGGAGTCATCGGCCAGTGCGAGATTTAGGCATCAAGCCGTTTAACAAACCTATCCGTCTGTCCACAGCGGGCTCCTTGGCAGGCTGCGCAGGCAGTTAAGCTGACAGTTTCAGCAACGGAGACGAAGCTTCATTAGCCCAGCTCTTGCCTTTGCCTTCACTCCGAGAACATGACCTCCCAGGTCGTCTGACTGCTCATACTTTATGCATGACTAGTTAAGAGTTTCTTTAAAACACCACTGTGTTAGATCTCAGCTTCCCACAGCAGAGAAACATCACCAGTGAACTAATATGTCCAGTAAGCCCCCTTTAAAAGATGTCATTACAAAGCAAGGACTGCAGTGCTCCTGCTGTGCCGTATCATGGCATAAACCGGCAGTGAGACACTGCTTTTTCTGTTCGATTGGAATGTTGTATTTCTTTGTTGCCATCTCTCTTCATCCTCTCCAGAGGCTGAAGGACAGTACGCATTACTGGAGCTGATGACCAAATGTTCCTTCTGTCACAAAACACCACTGTTCAATACATGTGGTACAATTACACTTCATCTTTCCAGTTTACACCTGAAGTTACATTCAGAACTAGTGCTACCTGGAAGGAGTGCCAGGTTACAACCCATGATTTACCTAAAATTAATCACAAAAAATGATGCAAGACTTGTGACAGCTGCCTGTTCCTCTCCTTTATGTGACTATATGTATCTCCAAGAAGCCGAAGATGTGCTTCAACAGAGAACTGAAAAGGAGCTTTGTGAGAAAGCTGAACACCACTGCATTTACACACTGTTATCTTTAAGCACAGAAACTTTCTTTTCATTTTAACAGTGATATTGTCCCTTTTCCTAAAAGTGAACACAGAGTTTAATTTAGGCTACAGCCACCTGAACAGGCAAACAGAGCTCCCCTCTCACAGTTCAGGCTGGCCAGACATAAGGCAGGACTGGGCTGGAAGCTGCCCAGTTTCTGCAGCAACATGTGGCTCCACGTATACCGTGTCTATGCTACCAGCTGGCGCATGGGTGGGAGGTAGAGTTCTGCTGCTCACCTGCTCCACATCATGCGTGGACACACTCAGCACCTGCCAGGGCAGCAGCCACTCTTACAGACAAACCACCCCATTCTCGGAGCAGTCGTCCAGCCACTCTGGCGTATCTGCATTACATCACTCTGCTAAGCTCAGAGTGCCGCTGCAGCTTTTCTGAATCACTGATACAGATGAAGCCTTTGAGAAAGAATACGCGTTGCTCTTCAGCAGTTCCAACAGTTCAGGGTGGAGTTGTACCAAAGCAGATACATGGCCTCCAGGTGAAAACTGACCTGCACCGGAACACCTCAGCACGACCACATGCAAAGCTAACGCCTGTTGAAGAGCACGTACCTCTGAAGAGAGACTGCTGAAAGACAGCCAGGAGCTCGCAGGCAGAGTGCTATCCAAGAGAATTAATTCTGTCCCAGGAAGGAAAAAAGTTGCAATTTTTCAGTGTATTTACTACAAGACTCATTTGTTGCACACAGCAACCTCAGAAGCCCATACAGCAAGAGAGCAAGGCTAAACCTACCAATGATTTGAAAACGTCAGTAAGTTTACTAAAGAACACAGTTGAGATAGGACTGTGCATTATAAAGAGATCAAAAACGGGCGAAGGGGAAACGGTGAAGTCTATGCCAAGCACATGACGAGGCATTAAACCAGCCCTTTACATAGGGGTTTCTACCCATGAGGCTACACTGTGCCCACAGTGACTCCCAAACTCCAGATGTCAGCAAACCATAGCTGTTTTCACGATATAAGGTTTGCTCTATGTTTGAAGATCTGCTTTTCTAGTGTGGATTGTATGTCTCCTATTTCTTTTATTGATTCTATCTTTCACAAAAAAACAGAGCACATCCTAAGGACATGAACGCAGTCCTTCATGACAGCCCAACCGACACAGTGACACAGAATGCTATAATTCATTCTGCCATGTCCAGGGAATGAGAAGGTATCAGTCTGAACAGTGAGCAAATATTCCTCAAAATACAGCCAGATCTGTCTTTAGAGCAGGAGGGGGTCATTTCCACTTTACTTTTCTGAGGAAAAAAGTGATCTTTAAAGTTCACTTGTTAAATTGTAAGGGGAATATGAAATCATGTTTAAACTTGTAAGCATACATTTGGGGTCAACAACATTTAGACAATTTTGAGAACAAGAGTAAGATTAGTTGGCTGCAAAAGGATTTTTATCAAAGTGACTAAATACTAAAATGATATAGAAGTTCCCAAAGTAACATACCTGACTGTCATACAAAGCAAGGTAAGGAAGGAGCTGCTTCTTTACAACAAGTTAACTGCATATGAAAGGGGCTTCTGCATTTCTCTATTCCCTCCACTAGCAGAGGTTGTCAGCCTGCTACCTTGCCTATTTTGATGATTCCTTGTAGCCCCTGAATCTCCTAATAGCCATGCTCTGTATATTATTACATTTTCCTTTCTCCCTTCCCTGCCAGAAGCTTGTATCAACCTCTTCTCCAAAGACTGCTGGTTCTCTGCCATTCTGGACTATCAGATAATAAATGTGACCAAAACTTCAAAGTTCTGCAATATTGTATGATTTTTCAAAGAACAAATTAATTGATTTGGAAAGTTTATCAGTACCAAGACTATTAATAAAAAAAATCCCCAAACCAGTTACCTGCCAGCGCCCATTCGCCAGTGCCATGCGAGTGACCACTGTAATATAAAATGTAGGTATCATGTCTGGGTCCATCTGCTGTCCGAAGTTCAAGAAATGACTTGATCTTGGAGTGCAGGGTATCAAAGGTCAGTCCGCTTGTGGAGTAGTCGCAACCATATGTCTCAATCATGTGATACGCAAAAAATCTTTGGATGGCATTAAGCATGCCAGTAGACCTCAGATTTAACTCTTGTACATGCTCAGGTGGAAGAAGAGTTGGTTGGCCATCAGGACTAAAGAGAAGAAACACAGCTATGATTATGATTTGTAATTTTTTCATCCTTAGTGGACTTGTAGCAATTCATGATGTTTTTCCCTGTGCATATTTTCTCTGCTATGAAGCAGCATTGTTCTAAATTCAAATTGACTTGAAATGTACAGTTTATAAGCAATTCAAAATACTGTATTTGGGTGGAGAACCACTATTTCCCCTCCCTTCTGTCCCACTTCTTCTCTTCGAAGTGTAGTCCTTACACAACCCCATGCTATTCCTGCAGCTGAGAGACAGAGGGAGAGAGAGAGGGGAGCTGTGATGTGCACATGCTGAGCTTCAATGACTTCATTAAGTGCCACAGCGAGCGCCCTGTGTTCAGACAGGCATTTGTTCACACACAACTGGAAAGAGCGGGGAGAATGAGTGTTAGTCTGCACAAAACATCACGCAAACTAGTTTCCAGTAACAGACTAAAAAGAAATTCAAGTACACATTCTGCTCAGATGTTTTGAATCCATTTCTCTGTTCCAAACTAGCTGTTGTTCAGTATGATACTCACACAAATACAGTAATTCTTGTGTGCGCTGCTCAGATGCTGATCTTTCAGCATAAGAAATAGGTTTCAGATGATGGTATTCACCGCTTAGAAAATGAAAGTTCTAAGAAAATTACCAACTAGACTTGGAACAAACTATGTATATAGATTGTATGTGTGTATAGATATATATATGAATATGCATATATAACAAAAGAGTCCCTGAGTTCCCTGGGCAACGGACAGATTTTGTGGATGAAAATATGGAGATGGTCTTACTCTACAAATATAAAATATGACTTCTGTTTTTTATATATATATTTCTGTATGTATGTACTCTTCAGGTATTTTGTTTGCAAGTCAGTGTGTAAAGCCACTTGCTTTCTTTTTTCATCCAGCTAATTCAATTTTGCACCTCCTCACCTGCCTAGTGCCTTCACGAAGGCTAACGTTCCACTGTTACAGCTATATTGAATACATCATCGTTACTGTTCGTCTCAGCAAGTGAAGCCTGGGCCCATTACTGAAAGAGTCAAGCTTTGTTAATAAGGAAGTTTAGTTCTGTCAGGTCCTATACAGTTGCTCAAGAGTAACTCATTCACTCAGAAGTTAGAGGGAACTGCCAGAACCAGAATAATAAAATACAACAAAAGAATTAAATTATTACCATGGAAACAAAAATAATTTATTTCTATTGTCGTGTAAACTTTGAAAATTTACCCTAACAGTAATTGACTACGTGGATTTTTTTAAAACGGTGCACAGCTGAAGACTGTAGAACCAAGCTCTGAAAATTTGTTTTTACCATAGTTTACACTATTTAAGATACAGTGATCTAAGATCAGCACACTATCTTCTGCTTCTTTGCTTGTTAATTTTTTCCCTATCCACTGAATCCATTACACATACTGCAAGCTGGGCAGTTTTCATAGATTGGGCAGTTCTATTTTTAAGCCTCTCATTTCAACTTACCACTCTGTTTCTCTTGTAACTCAAATAAATAACTTGCATAGCTCTTGTTCAGAGTTTACAAAAAAAAAGGGTACACACAGTTTTAACTATATGGCTAAAGTAGCATTTGCAAGTTGAAAGTTTATAAGAAAAACACACAAATGGGCAAATAATAATAGCACAATCCCCCATTCCCAAGCGTTTCTCATATGGTAACATTTATACTGGAACAAAAATCAGCTGTAAATTCACAATACTAATAACTGACATGTAGTCCACTCGCAAATCTAATGTCAATGTCCTTTCAATGTAGACACCACCTCATTTAATAGAATTTAGAATTATTTTAAATGATCTGTTTGGTTTATTAAATCTCCTGCTATAAAATATCTGCACTCAGTCAAATGCCCCAGTCTTCCTTTGCATGAGATATAAACTGTGGAATCTGCCTGTGCATGACTGGTGTGTAAAGCATTCACTAGCTTTCTAAAAGCAAATTAAATACATATACAAAGGTGCAGTTGGAGTTACTCGTTCTTTTTGGAAAGTGAGGAAAAGGAAAAATGCAAAATCCGCCTATTATTTAAATTTGTATGTAATTATTGGAAAATGCAAGCAACAGCACTGTATTGCCTCTAACAGTACACTTATACTACTGTGAAGTTGAAACACACGGGAACTATACCTGCAAAAGTTGGTGGGAATCACAACAGCATACCCAACACATGTTCCTCCCAAGCAGTTCCCCAGCTCATGGAAAAGCCCATGAGCCATGGACTCCAGAGGTAAAACGATGAGAAATGCACTCATGAAGATGCCATTGGTTGGCTAAAAAGAAAACAGAGAGATTTAGGTATTGCATGAAAAAATCCTTCCTATCTGTTAGTTACAGTTTTATGAGTAATTCCCTGTGTCTGATCAAACATAATTGGATCCTCGTGCAAGTTATTATAAGCTATATACGCTTTTCCACATATTACATGGTGAAGTACTCTAAAGACAAATGAAGGGCAAATTTGGGGGTTTTGGGGAAAAGGTGGCTGGTAAGCATCACTCTTCTGAAAGGAATGCATCTGAGAACGCTAACAGCACAGGACTTAGGTTTAAAAGCCCTGAACGTGGCTTAGCTTCACCCATTTAAGCAGGAAAATCAAATGCCACAGAACTATTTACGTGCATAAAATAAGTATATCTGTCAATATCTGCAGGATCAGGCCTTAATCAGTAAAGTACAACACAGAAAATTACATATCTAGCATCAGATGATAGCATAATATATTGCACCACTAAAACATAGATCTAACTATTCTTGCTTTTTAATGCCAAGAGTTCTTAAAATATTCTTTGTGGAATACTAAGTACCACACAAAAGACGACTTGTGAGAACATTTATGAGCATTATTGCAATTAAAAAGACAATTCTTCATGAGCTACATAAATATCATATGAGAAGGGATGTCCACTACAGGAATTTGTAGCATTCACACAGCTAATACCCTAAACTGAGCTTTCCTGTTTTGTAGGTAACAAGCAGTTTTGGGAAAGATTACGCTCACTGATAGTGGTTCTCAGCCACTAGCACTAGTAAAATAAAAATGCATTTCTGAAATGCCAGCTGTCAGTGAGAAGCAGAACAGACAGACTCGTTTTAGTTGTTTTAATATGATGTGAATGGGTTTAATGAGGCATTAAATACTTTAGGAAAGGTAGAAACAGTATTATAATATATAATTAACCAATAACTTTAATATCCATGGTACAGTTATTAATGTCTGTTATGTAGTAAAGGAAATAAATTCATAGTTATGGACTTCTGTCTTGAGAAGAGTCCTGCGGCCTCTGACTACATCTACGTTTTTTCACCCTCTTTGCATAAATCTACAATACTAACTTTTTTTTAAAATCTGGATATTGCCTTATTTTTTTAATATGCAGTGATTTGATGTGCATTGGTAGTTCAGCTTAACACATACACAAAGCTATTAACAATTTGGAAAGCAAATTACACTGAAAAAAATTACACATACACCAACTCAGTTCTTGTCGGCACATGGCTTTAACTCCACTATATTCAGTTTTAAACACATAACTATCACATGACTTAGTCTGAAAGAACAGCTTTACCCATCTAATGTGCTGCCTGCCCTAAGGACGTATACTGTTTGCTACCTGTCCCGGTTTTAAAAAGTGTCCCATTCTACTTCTGATAGAGGATTTTCACGTCTGTGTCCTTGAAATGGTGACAGCAATACTTCTACCCATAAATAAATACCAGAATCTGGTATCAAGTGATCACGAACTGATAGCACTATTCTCAAATAACGGGTAACTGTTAACTGATAGTGTTCTTCTCAAATTCCAACATCTGAAACCACTATAAAAGTATATCCAGCTACTACTACGCTTTACGTAATTCATAACAAATGAAAAGTTTATTTATTTAGCTTCTAGCTCTCAAGGGCATGAGGACACGACACCGAGCAGACATCAAGTCATGTTACAGAACAACCACAGAGAGCATTCCTTGCCCTCAGCCCTGCACACCTTATCCCAGAAGCGCAACTCATATGCTCATTGACTTGCTAACATTGGAGCTGCAAAGCTACTTCAGATAGAACAAGTCCACCAACAGGTGAGAATGCTGATCTTAATACTGCAATCTGATTTCATGTGGTATAACCTAATTTGACGTTCTGGCGCTAATAATTCGAAGCTACAAGGACCAATAAGTGCCTATGACGCGCACATACATTATGGGAGATTCACAATCACTTTCATGTAGGTAATTTTCTTTGCCATCTCAGGAGGTACTTTACATCATTCCAGATATATTCCTTTCCCTGTCCCACTCTTGCCTACACTCAGAGGGTCAGGATCAATGAGCGAGCAGATGGAATGTATTCAGGAGGAGTGCCAAGAAGGACTCACATAGTGATTCTTGCATTTTGTGTCAGAGAGATTTTCAGAATAATTTCCCCCAAATCCATAAAACTACCTGAAACAACCAGAGGACAGGAAAGCTTAGAACAGTGTAACAATTATGGCGCAACCTCAACTGCTTTTATTGTCAGTAAGAAAAATCCTGTAACTAAGACAATATAATTTTTATTCCAAATGTACGAGCAGAAACTGCTGTTTTTGTTGCTCAGTTTCTAAAATGCACTCTGGAAATGAAGAGGAGCAGCAGCAATAAAAACTTCCAAAGATTTGCTTAGTTTTTGTTCTATAGAAAGCTTGTAAAATACAAGACTTTGATGAAATAGTGGAGCGCTCTAGCTAAATGCCTTTCAAGATTCAGAGACTTACCTTTGCAACTGTAGATACCAGAAGGATAATTTGCTTTAAGTTCAAAAAAGCACAAGACTCAGATTGTGCAGAAATTGAAGAGCTTGTCTGGAAACAGGGTCTTTGGAGGGTTAGACTAGATGATCTTTACAAGTCCCTTCCAACCCAAATCATTCTACGATTCTATGAAAAGCTTCTTATTCCTGGTTGGTTAGTTGAAGGATTTTCTAAACCTTGGAAACACTGAACATATGACAAATTCAGCTTTTCCATCATATACAAATATGACATACATAGACACGACTACAAAATAAAAACTGCACTTGCCCATGAACACTACAGCTATCATAATATCCTAAAGAATGCTATTATATTATTACTTTATATATTTTTATTGTATAAGTTCTCTTGCAACATGTCATGTTGTTCTAAACACTCCCTGCATTTCCTTAATCTCCTAAAACACATGCAAGTTACGAAGCCCAGAGAGTGTTCTGCAATAACACAACTTGAGATCATCAGAAAGATTAATAGTTCTTACCAAACTTCTGAGTGACTTGTAAAAAAGAAATTTACATTTAGTTGTTGAAAGTACTTCCACTAATATGAAGACATTGGCAAGAAAATTCACTTGTGAGATAAGGATCCTACATAGAAACTGTGAGGATCATCTCAGCGATCCATCTTGCTCTGTATCTTGCTTTAAGTTTGTACTAAATATTAGAGAGGAACGGGAAATCTGCTCTACAGTGTTATGAATCAACTCAGCTCCATGTGAAGGTTCACTTTATCTTCATTTAGTAGCCATCTTATACTATTAAGTAGGAAAGTATTGTTAGTACGGATGTTTTACATGTACAGGCATCTATCTAACGTAGAGATGCTGGCACTTGCTGTCAGCACTTCTTCAGCAGTTTTGATTTAGAATAACTACATTACTAACAAACATAAGAATGATTCATGATGCTTAGAGCTGCTTTTTAGTAAGATAATAAAGTATTTAAATTCAGTGCTGCAAAAAAAATGACTGATGGCATTTTAAAATACCTAAACTATAAAATTTTGAAATAGGAAAAAATTATACCTAATTAAGTTAGTAATTACTGTAAATCTGAAGCTAGGTGGTTCTTTTAAGATAGCAGCTAAGATGCCAGGTGGAGACTGTCAGTGCTTTACTATGTCCACAAGATTTGATAACTGGTCCTTAATGGAGCAGATGGCCATGGCTGCATAGGCAGAGCCAGAAAGGGATTTTGTTCTTTCATCTGTTCAACTCATTTTCACTCTGTTTTCGCCTGCCCTGGCAATGTCAGCCTGCAGCACATCCCTGTACTCTAAGTGCCCATTGATTCCAGACAGGCACTTCAAAACGCAAACATAAGACAGGGACCATCTCGGCAATCCCACGGAAAATGTGAGAAGCCATTTTATCTCTTAGTCTTTGGGGTTTTTTGCCTTTGTCTCTCCTTCTAGATGAATATTTAAGAAATACACAGTGTGACCTCATTTCAAATAATGTGGAAAAGTTAAAAAAACACACTTCTTGCCTCTGGCTACTGTAATGATACACAATAAAAGCTGGGTGAGATTTGCTAGTAGTATTATCTTTCCACTTTTTTCAGCTTTTCAAGCAACACTTTATTGTTAAATGTAACTCTGTTAGAACACCAGAAGAATTTAGACATGTTTTATAGCCAAGATACTTAATTTTATATCGTGGATAGGATATCCCCAGTCCCAAGGAATAAACTGCTGTTGAAAGTAGAACAATTCTGGAACTGCATTTAACAATGGAGCATTACTGATACATTATGGACAAAAATAACAAGGAGGAATAAAAAAAATACAAAACATTAGTTTAAATTGGAAGCCAGTTACAAAGACCTATAGAAAAGCTCTTCTGATTAAAACAGAAATAAATTCCTAAACAGATGTCAACCAAGATGATCACACAGTCACCGAATGGCTGAGGCTGGAAAGGGCCTCTGCAAATCCTCTGGTCCAGTCCCCCGCCCAAGCAGGGCCACCTTGGGCAGGCTGCCCAGGATTGTACGTAACAGACCAACAACTGAGGAGCCTTACAAAGATGTCTTTGTTTATTTATAAGCATAAATTCTGCCTTGCTTTCTGTTATGCAAGCTGAATAATATTTGACTATTTTTATACACACACAGACGTACATATGGAAATATAAAACAAACAGTTCTGCTTAGCTCCTCTGCAGTGATTCTGCAAAAGCAAAGTACACGCTCCATGAAGAAGGCGGCTCAGGAGAAAAAGGATAACTTGATAACTAGTCTACAAATATTTGATGGATAGCTTATCCCAAATGAAAACAAGATACGTACATTACAGGTAAAAAGAAGCTTAAAGACTAAATTTGTAAAGTTACAATGTAGATCAACTACCAGAGGAAACAGTCTTACAACAAATTATTGAATAACAGAATAGTCTCTGGAGAACAATAAACAATCCATTACTTCTATTAAAACAGCACTGGGGAAGTCTAGAAAACAGTTTGCAGAAAACCGTCATCATGTTCACTGGCAGACAGATTTAATGTGTTGTGTTTCCCATCCCTGACTCCTGTTCTAACCACGGGAAAGCCTGCGCTTTAGCCTACGTGCATTTGTCCCAGCAAAACCAGAAGCGGTTGTCAATTTAAAAGCACTCTAAATGGATTTCTGATGTTTTTCAAATATAAAAATTTGAATTCTGGAATTAAGAAGGCCTCTGCAGTAGTGGGAACAGCAGTGAGGTGTGCCACCACGGTGGAAGTGGGTGTCCGGTCAGGACAGGGCCGGAGTGGGTGAGTGCCAAGGAGGGCTGCGCACCCGCTGCTGGGAGGAAGCGGGGTGGCAAGCAGCAGCAGGGTAGTGGGTGAGCTGGAGAAGAAATGGTGAGCAGTGAGCAAGGGGGATTTAGCACTCAGTTTAAGAGATGATGAAACAGTTGGGAAAGGGAATAATGTTATTGCAGAAGAAACTCAGATGAGTTTATAAAGAAACAGTGAGGCACAGGTATGCAAGGGAACACGGCAAGGAGGGAAAAACTGACCAAGGAGAAGACAGGGGGGAACAGATCGGACAGACAAGGGGTGGGGGGGGGGAAGAAGGAGCGGCAGGGCTATTTGAGAAAATGTGGAGAGAGACGAGAGGGTGCAGCGGAGACTGTGGAGCAGGGGGTGCGTATGTGAGGAACATTTACCCGGACAAGGAAGGGCTGAAGAGGACTGGATTAAAAATACAAGTCAGAAAGAAAAGTAGGGAAAGATGAAGCAGAATATCTGGATATGATTAGCATTCAAAACAGTTATTTAATCTGTGATGTTAACAAAAGTATGTTCAGGTAAACAGAGAGGTTACTTAGAAAGCTTCTTACTATTCAGAATAGAATCTTGTTTTTAGAGAAGTTAAAAAAGTCACCATCTTCAATGTTATTAACGCACTGTAAATTGAGCTTTGAAGTAACAGCAGCCAACCACACCACAATAAAAACTACAAAATCACTAACTCTCCCTAAAACAAGAAAAGACTCATAAACTAACTTTTCTTCCATGAATAAGCTGAGTTCACTAGTACTGTCTAAGTACAAGTAGTCATGTATACCATGAAGACTATTACTGCACTAACCTATAAAAATCACTAAAACCAAGAATAATGTACTGCAAGTACTTCATTCCATTACTTTACCTGTCTCTGACATACTTAATTTTTCTCTTGGTAATATTAAATACAGGTCTTCCAGGGATAATAAATTCTCTTTGGCCAGTAATTCAGAAAAATTGTACTGTTACCTTGGCACAGAGCACTTCAAAAAATCTGATTTTAAATTTCTGAGAAAAACATTCCTCCAAACCTTTCCAAGATCTTTGCTTGCAAATTGCAAGACCACCATCTACAAATTTTTCATAATTTTATTGGCTTCCGAGAGAAGTAATGCCCCAGACGTTTGCATGACTTCTGCTGGATCTTGTCCCATGCAAGAGCCTAATTATGGACAGGCATAGGAGTGATTGCTGAAATGAGTAAGTTGGAGTTAAAGAGTCTATTGATCTGACTGAAATTACTCACACAAATGTAAAGACAGGTGCAGAACACCTCCTGCAGATATTGCAAGGAAAATTTCGATGTATTCCTACTGACAAGTCAAGGTGTCCTTCCATTCCAGCTAAAGCAGCTGTTCTTCTCACAGGCAGCTGAAACATGCCCCACTGAAGAGATGTTACTCCATTTTTGAAAGCAACCAGATTTAACAATTTACTTTCATACTTCTCGTGCTCCCTGAGCTCATCCTCCAGTTTCAGACAGTCCTGATGATTCTGCTCTTCACATTTAAAGCTCGCTTTCAGGAGCCACAGTTCTTTCCAAGCGCACATCGCAGCACCAGGAACAGAGATTTTCAACCCTTGCCTATTTGCAAGGGCTGAGCTCCCCTTAAAGAGAGGTCCTTGGCTAACAGGACTTCAAGCCTCAACAGTTCTGCATGAATCACAAAACTACTGTCTGTGCAAGAGTGAGTTACCTGACCTCACTTTAAAGGCCCTTCCACAAAAGGAGATCTGAAATTTTTCTGGCAATTTTAATCAAATGGGATACTTCTAGCCACCAATTAGCACAAAACTGTCTCTTTAGGTCTTCAACTTTCATGCACTTGATACTGCACAGTTATCAAAGTATTGCACAGATATGGCAGTTATTAAAAACACTAAAAGTGCATATATAATATGCCTGTAACAAAGACTTCAATGAAACAGAACCCCTCCCCTCCACCACCCCATTTCTGGCTATAACCTAATACATACAGCTGAGCTAGATTTTTTTTACATGGTATGCCTAATGATTTACAGCTGACTGTTAGGAAGTACCTTTCCAAGGTTTAGGTTTTTAGCCAATTCTATTCATTATACAGGAGGTTAAATGGCAGACCATTAAGTGATTTCAAGCCACCTCTCTT
>Ga0181612_160648_pt1 | contig 32433 bp, 14 predicted proteins | sample HoacroProtozoa21_FD_119630 | JGI IMG/M metagenome (GOLD analysis project Ga0181612, IMG submission 119630) | Hoatzin crop microbial communities from Cojedes, Venezuel. Combined Assembly of Gp0051906, Gp0051904, Gp0051908 | reverse complement strand
TAGAAATGCTAATCACCTAGAAATCATCTGAGTTGTTAAAAAATTCCAAATGTTAGTCTTCTAAGTAATGAAAGTCTCATGCTTATCTGAAGCTTTTCAACAGTATCTGAATTTTATCATTCTTCACCATTGAATCATAACTCTAACGAGAAAGACAACTTCACAGTAGTTTTGCATTTTCACTTTTTGCTCTACCCGGATCAGAAATAGCACAAAATCATGAAAGAAAACTTTTTGTGGCTACCAAAGAAAGCTTTAGGATAATTCTTGATGCTAATTATTTAATCATCTGTTCTTATTTTAACAACAGACATAATCATGATTGTGATTTTTAAAGTGCAGTTAAATCAATTTTTAGTTAAGAAATCTGCTTCTATTTGTTGTATTTGAAAAGTATTATTGATAGTAAGCCTAAGTCCCTAGGAAATTCATATTCACACTGCTGACTTTTCATAAAAACACACATAACATATGAATCTTCCCAGAATAAGAGTGTGACTTCACTTGTGAAGGGCAGTAATGAAAGGTAGTGCAAAAGAATGATGCAGCTTTATTCAGTCCTTGTTAATTCCCTATTTTTTCAGAAGTGTCATTATGCAAAACAGAACAGCAGGAGCAAGGTGGGGTTCATAAGCTCCGTTTTCAGAAAGGATGACAATGCAGGTGGGTCACATCAGCTTGGGTGAAGGGGAATTTCCAAGTAAAGCAGAAGACATGCAAAAAGGTCCCACTTTTGCAGGAAAATCCCACTGCCACCTGTGAGAGCCGGGAATACCTGGAGCTCAGGCATTCCACCACAAGACGTGGTGAGCAGGATCCTAGCAGGAATCTAGGTTATGAGGGCGGAAAAAAACCCCAAACAGATTTAAAGATTATTTGGGCCTAACCATGAGGAATGCTGGTTAGTAGCAAGATTTCTTCTTTGTGCTTTGGAGGAAGGTGAGCGTTCATGAAAGACTGAAAACGAAGTGGTTGCAGCAGTGGGGGAAAGGAATCCCCAGGCCCTGGTGAAGCAGAAGAGGTTGATTGTGACGTATGTGCAAGGTGAGCAATGGTAAAGGGAGAATCCTTTTGTATCCAGACTGAGAGGGTGCAAAACATTTGCCTGGTTTTTGTGAGGCATCTCCATATAGCGTTCAGAGATTGCAGGTATTTCTCTTCTTTGGACATATAAACAGAACAAAACCTAGGAGCAGAAAATTCACCAGACTGCCTCATGGAAGAATCTGTTTCAATTGAGTGATATTACATGATTTATTATTTGAAGTCACCAAGCAGCAGTACAATTTGGGGTGTAAAGTTTGCTAGCCAAAGAAAGATGAACATCTGTTGACAATTTTCATGTCATGTTTAGAAAGACATTAGCCAAGGTTGAGATGAACTACAAAGCTCTTGTTCTGCTCTTGTTCATGTTAACATGCTGCTTGCAAACAGCAGAGCAACACAAATCTTAATCAGTGGTGGAAAGCATGAAATACTAACTATTCTTGCAAGGGAAGTAGCCAACCAAAATTAACACTAAGATGTAACCATACAGAACTGGGAGTCAACTCCTCAAGTTTCTGTCCTACACCAGTACAAAAGTATTTTGACAGAACAGAATGGTGTCAAAAATGCACGTATATTACAAAAAGTTAAACTGTGGATCCTGAATATTCTGCGGTCCTGGATATTCTGACCCTGAAACAAATCTCCCTGCCCACCGAGACCAACAAGTTTTTGCAAAACCTTTCAGCAGCAGTGTAACAACATGTCTCAACCAAGCAACCGTGTTAAAACATTCCACTTCAGCTCCGGTCAAAATGTTTCACAGGCAGTAGGAGCAGACCGGGTCCTCCAAACAATGCTGACAATTACTATCTGGAGATAAATTAAACAAAAACACGCAGGAAAGCTAGTCAGTTGCTCTTGTGCGAGACTAACTTTTATCCAATAAAATAATTACAGATGTAACACAGACACGAGCACGTCACATACCTTAGTAACAGAAATAATGTTGCAGTTAACGAGGCTCTGCAGGAAGCAAGAAAACAGTGAGTTCATGGTTAACTTTGGAGGGCCCGCAGCTTACCAAGGTAACCACGCTCGCCATTCCCACCAAACGGGTCTCTGGCCTGGCAGCTGCTTTCAGAGCTGCTCTGCTCGCCGCCGATTGTCACCGACTGTGCCTGGGCTGTGGGACACTCAAGAGCAGGCGAGCCCCGGCTCGTTTTGTTCTAAACCCGGCGCCCAAATCTGCTCCGCACCCCTTCGACTCTGCGCCCCCTGCGCTGCCCCGCCACATCTCTGCCAGCGGCCAAACCCGGGAGGCCGGTGCCCAGGCCAGCCGGGCTGGACGCGAGCAGGGGACAAACCACCAAGGTCAGCAGGAGCACGGCCACACGGAGACACCCTCCCCAAAACTGCCAGCGAACGGCAGCAGGGGTGGCACCACGTGGCTGCAGCTCTGAGAAAAGCAGCCTGCTTGGGGACCTCTGATCTGGAAAAGACGGTGATACATAGACTGAATGGATCCTGAGGCAGGTCCTAGCAAGAAATACATTTAGAAGCTCTGGGGGTTTTCATGGCTAATACTATAGAGGTAAGTAACAATAAGACAATTAAAAACTTAACCACATCCTTAATCCTGTCAAAGTATTCTACATCAGTAAATTCATTCCCCCCCTCGTGTTCAAAGGAGGCTTATCTTTTCATTTTTTTCACATACTTCAGCAACGGTGTTCCAAAGAAAGCAAGTTTTAACAACACTGACAAGAACCCAACACTTCAGCTGTGGCTCTGACCAGGCTGGACCCCGTTACATTGCATGTGAGCCGTGAGCCAGAGGGGCTGCTCATCCCTCCTGCAACCAGGCCAGCTGTGCTCTCCTCTCTATTGCGGGGCGCTTGCTGCAATCCAGCTGACATCTACTGTTCTTTTTCTCTTGCACGTTCTTCTGAGCATTGAAAGCAAATCAAAACATGCTCCTTCAGGCCCAGTTCTTTTCCCACTCAACCGAACAGTTAAATATGTGCTGATTGCTGCGGGAGCAGATTCTGTCCCTTGTTAAATAGAATTACAGTTCCTCATTGTTCTATTGGAAGTAGAAACCCACAGAGCACGCCTACCTCGTCTATGTCTGGTCCATTAAGGAAACGGCATGGAAGAGGATTATGAAGCATTCCAACATTGTTAACTAATCAAAGGAAACATAATGATAAGAACAAAATCTAGACAAAGTGCATAGTTCAGCTAGTTAAACAAACGGCTTCTCCTCAAGACTCCGCAGCTTTCAAGCTCCGTGTGAAGAGAAATGCTGTTTAGCATTGAGACTTTTTTATCACTGAAGTTGTTGGTACTGCTCATTACTGCCTTCAGGGAACAGAAAAACAATCTGTTGCTACAGTTTGGGGTTTTGTTTGTTTGTGTTTTGCTCTTGTTGTTTCATTTGTTTCACTACGAAAAGGATGACTTTCTTTACAAAAAAACAAAAAAAAACCCCAAACTTCCCCCAGAAACACATCTGCATTGTTGCTGTGAGGATCGTACCAATTAGTGTTAGCCACAGGCTCATTTCAGATTGAATATAAGGATCGCACACTGCTGTAAAACAACCAGTAGAGAAAATTAATTCCTTGAGGCCAAACCGGGAAGAAGTCACCCCAACAAGCTGGATGCTACTTATGCAGCGGCGGAAGAGGTTTCAAAGTAAAGAAGCCCGTACAGAGAAACAGGAAGACTTTGAAGGATCTTAATTCCCTTTTAAAACTTCTTCATGATAACTAATGCTCAAATGTATTGGGCAGCTGTATGCTTTGGTTTAAGTGTTGGCTAACAAGTTGTTATGACACATCATTTATACAATTCTCTGTTTAATACACTGCGGCCATAAAATACTCTTCAATTAACAGACTTTAGTGACTCACCCAGAACACCAATATCCAAGCCTTGCAGACTTTTTTCGATGTTCTCATATACTGAATTTTCCGTGAAATCAGCTTGTATAACCTTCACCTTTTGACCTGTGGCCTGCTCTGTAATTAAGAAAAGAAAAAGCAGAAAACCCCCCTTTGCATCTACACAGAGGGAGGGAGAGCTGTAATTAAGTAATGAGGGAAACAATCAGATGTCTCATTTAGCAATGTCTGCTGTACAGTAAGAAATTGTTTCAACTTTCTTGCTTTAAGAAAGATCAAAACACAAGAAAAACACTCGCACTGTACCCAGTCGTTTTCAAGGAAATAGCTTAGCATATACAGGATTAATTTACGCCCTGAAATCGATGGAAGCTCCCTCACAAAATCTAAACACCATTTGGTCCCTCAGTAAGAAAAACACCCCAGAAATAAACAACACAGGACTTCTTCCCCTCGTTATCATAATATTTATAAACGAACACTGTCAGTATATGTTAGACAAGTGAATGTGGGTTCCAGATCCTCTGCATAAGCACAGTTTTGCAGAATTATTTTAAAGTGTTTTCATGTGTAAGATGAACATTTTAACAAACAGAGCTTATCTTTTCACGTAGGAGGAGGGAAAAACAGGGCTGGATGCGATGCAGTGTTTTCTGCATTATTTTCAAACAATTCCTCTCCTGTTTTGACATTTGGACTCCCATACACTGAACTTTCCCCAGGATTTTGCAGGACTAAATGGCATTCAAGGGAGAGTACAGCTTAACTTTTACAAGGCCAATTTACACAGAAGGGAAAGGGAAATGTGTATGATTTTTCCAGTGTCATTGCTATGCAAGAGTGGAGCCCAGCTGTACATTACCATTTTTCTCAGCAGTTGATTTATTGCTGCTCATATTTTCAATGAAGTTCATGAGGAAAAGAGGTAGAGGCTCTTATTTACTCATTTTAAAGGCAAGGTTCTCCTTTAAAGGGGCCCAGTAAGGTCTCTTCTAACTAGATGTTCACATTGTAAATTCTTGCTACTAAACCTGCTTTCAAGTTTTATGGGCAACCTGAAATCCAGATGAAGTTTGCTGAAAAAGTGACAAGCGAAGCTTGGAAATGTCAGTAGACGATCGGATTGCAGGCTTGCTGCGAGTGGCAGGAATTCAGGTGCACGTGGATGGCAGAGAGTCTGCTTTCGGTCCTGTTTGGGAAGCTGTCTCTGCTTGTTTGGAGCCGGACTTTGTCATCCAGGCGACAGGGAGCACTGCCTTGGATGGGAATCAGACTCACCCATTTCTACCCAGAAATCTTGCCTCATCCCTCGTGTACATTCAGAATTTAGGAAGAGGCCTTGCATCAGCTCCCGCAGGAGAACAAGGCTGTCAGAAAGCTGGCTTTGCATCCAGTGGGCCAGTCTGCAACAAAACAGGGCCTGCATTGGAGGGTGAGAGGATGCCATTCCCTCCTGGCTGTTCCCTCCTTGCCCCTCGCTACTCTGCAAGTCTCAACCACTTCACCCTGCCCAAAGCAACACCAGCGGCCCGAGGAAGCGGCAGACGCTCAGACTCCAGGTCTGAAATGCGGGCTGCATCTTGTGTGCAATTTTAGAGGACATCTGTCTCCATGACAGAAGAAAGCAGGAAGGAGTGCCCTTTTTCTTGCCCTCTTTCCAAGCTGCAGTTGTGCGTATGAAAGGGACGAAACACTCTTTGAACCTTCAACCCATAAAAGCAACTCTAGTGGCAAATGACCCCCTAGAGGTCCACGGCTAGGGGAACGGTACAACTACAAAGAAAAGGACATTGTGAGTCTAAATGCAGCGAAGGGAAAGAACAGAGCAACAGCTGGAGCAGACACCTACAGTGACCTCCTGATTGAAGAGCTCTATAAACAAAACAAGATGGTCTTAAAAAGTGTAGTGATGTTGTGGCCATCTTTCTTGCGGGCAATGAGAAGGGCAGCCAAAACTAGAGCAACATAAAAATGAGGATCAAACAAACCATTTGGACTTTCTTTGCATCCCCTTGTCTGTACAGAACTGTACTGCTGCAACCAGCACTGTCAGCCAACAAAAAAGTACTCCAGATGGCTTTCCTCTGTCTCATTTAAGAATAAAACAATATATTAAAAAACAATAAAACTATCATGCTGATAAAGGAATTATCCAGGGATAGCTCTTCAGAAAATGGTAACAATTCTGCGGAGAGCCAGAAAAATAATTTCCAATGTTTCTTATGTCTCTCTCTCTCTCTGTGACAAAGATTTATGACAGTCTTTGAAGACACAAGCCATTCCAATTATTTTTGAAAATTCTAAATATGCCAGAAGCAAAAAGCCTACATTTTCAAACATCAGGACAGGTTATTGTCTTTTTTTTTTTTTAAACGAAGAGAAAACTAGTTTAAGGAAAACTAAAAATTTTAACTGAGTTGTTTAATCCAATGTGTTATAAAATGTATCATTAAGACGAATACATCTAACTCTTTCTGACGTCACATCACTTGGGAATCCCACGTCAGACAGGATAATGTGCTGCCTTTTGAAATTTACTAAGAGGAGAATAAATCAGGACAAAGTATGAAGTTGTTTAGGATACGCAGCCTGCCAGAAACTCTCCTTTTCTGTTTAGAAAGTTATGAAGAACTTCTGAAAACCTGAGGCAGCAAAATGAATGCCTGAGCAACACAAGAACAGATCTTTGTAGAAAGAGAGATGCTTTTGAAGTACTATAGCAAAATTTGAATACAAAGAGAGAAGCACTCAGGCTAAGATGGCATCCATATTCAGTGGAAATCTGCAGAGAGGAGAGCAAAATGAGAAGTTATTTTAACAACTGAAAGAGGTTTAGAAAAGGTTTAAGATTGGGGAGAAATATAAAAATTTATGTTAGATTATAGAGCCCAAGTTCTGGCCACATTTCCAAAGCCTTTTGGAGAAATGTGTCTCCTCAGAAATGTAAGATAACTCAATTCAACAGCAAAATGGAGACCAAAGAAAAGAGTAAGTGTGAAAGCAGAACTGCAAAAGATGATAGAAGATACCGGAGAACACAGACTCAGTCAACAAAAACGCAGGAATTGGTACCAGTTGCCAGAACGTCCTCAAGGCCCTGCAGTGCTGTGTTCTGTGTTAGTGCACACTGGGAAAACAGCCCCAGGCAGTAATGCTTTACCTCAAGTGATCAGCAAGACTCAACAGGCATTTTTAACAGCCTTTGAGGATGAAGGAAAGGTGTGCCAAATGAGCTGCTTTATGCTTGTCAGTGATGTCAGCTTGTTACCTGGTTAGCTCTCGGAGCTAGCCCTGGACAGACAAGGGGCAGAGGAAGCGGTAGGCCGGACTGGAAACTGAACATGCAGCAGACAGCTAAAGGCATCAGCACCTTGACAGGTCTTAGTAGGAGCAAGACACGCTTGGTTCTTCACAATTCTGTGGGGTGATTTTTGTGTTCACTGCTTTATTCTACACGAATAGGCATGATTTCACCTAACCCAAACTCATGAACTGCATGCTTAGCTAGTCTAAACTGGTGTAGTTCTATTTTCTACTGTTTTCTGAAGATCACACACCTTATCTTTCCTTAAATACAGATTTGTTTCTTCTCAAAAAAACCTAAAAGACAAAACAACTAAAACCCCCAAATCCCCACACTTGTTGTGAATAATCTTTATGTCTTACAGAGTGGCTTTTGTTTGTTTGGCATTAACAGCTAAACAGTACAGATCCTGGTCATATAAATAGGTCCTAAAGCATAACTTTTCCATCAGGACCTAGCTCCATCTGTACAGCTTGCTTAGGAAGTGTAGGCAGAAGAAATAAAGAAGGAGTGCAGTTAGGAGCATTCCACCATTTCTAATATTCTGATTTTATGGTTTGAGCGATGTTTCACAATGACAGTACTAAATCTGTTAAAGAAGCAGCACACCTGGTGTGACAGTCCTCCCTGTCTGCCCTCCACATGGCTTACTTTGTTATCTTTTATCTCATTCTAAAACAGCTTTCCTGTCCGAGCGGATGGAAATCCGTCTTTCGATTCCAAATCTTCTTTAGAGAAATGTTTTTCTTATGGTGGATTTCTGCCTGCTACAACTCTGAGAGCTGTTCCCAGGCATACCTGTGGCCCATGGGACTGTTGGAAGGCCAAACACTGAGGTCTGTGGAATTACCCACACTTTAGACTCCTTTCATTTACATTATTCAGTATGCAAACTGAATGTGACAGTATGATTAGGAAAATAATACTGTCAGGTTGGAAATGGAGGCAAGTCATTCAATTATGGCGTACAACTGATTGGAAAAAGATATATGGTGTAGCTGCTAAGGAAAAGGAAACATGGGTAATGTGTCCAGTCCCACAACAATTTTACACAGTCTGCAACAAGCTTTCTGTCTCTGTCTCTCTGTGCCTTAATCTCCTTGCATGTTAGTTCAGGGTAATCATAACCGCTTGGAGCGAAACACTTGTTGTTTAAGCAGTTTAGAAAGAAAAAGTCTGTGAGAAGTAGAAAATTTAGAAAACAGTAAAACCATTCTGGTGAAGTTTCTGCTTCGTTTTCAGTTTCTGTTGTTTATTTACTGACATAAAATCACAGTAAGTTTAACTTTTCTTCCTTCCCAATGGCTGCTTAGCCTAATTATAGTAAAGCCTGAGTCTGCAAATTGGAATCCATGGAACATTTCCAATGCTTTAACATAAGCCCACATCCAGAGCTCCCTGTTGACATTAGTGGCCTCCAGATCAGATGCTTGGTGCTTTTCATTACTGTATCTTCCTCTCCTTCCTTTTGTTTGTGCCGTCTACTTGTTGTTATGTACTCATTTCCAACCTGACACAATAAGTAACACATGAGTCACTCTGGGCTTCAGCCACAACCCACTGAAAACAATGGAAAGACCTCATTGGGATTCGCCACCAACTTCAGCAAGCTTTGGGAAACCTCTTTATGACCATGACCCGCCTGAACGTGGCACGGAAACCTGACCAGTGTAGGCTGAGCTCCTGGGCTCACACTGCCCACCTCCCCACACTGCTGCGTGCTGCTGTGGACAGGAAAAAGTCCTCGTGTGTGAAAACCCACAGGGCATTGCTGCACGAGGCACAGGCATCTCTGCAGGCTGCCTCTGCTTTGCCTCGCGACTGGGAAAATCCTTCCTCGCGTGTTGCTACACAGCTCAGCACAACACGGCCTGAAGCAGGAAGCGGGCCTGTGGATGATCTTATATAAATCAGTGTGCAAAAGAATTTACAGTATGTTATCTTTCTGGATCCCACCAATTTTTTTCCTGTACTTAGCTATGTTAGTCTCGGCAATCCTACTGTTTTCATTCTTTCCTTCTGATTATAATTTACAATGCAAAGGAACTATATAAAACTCCTTAGCCTTTTTTCCCCAGGTTTCTATTATTTTAATTCTTGAACATTTAGCTGTGAAGAAATGCAACGATGACACCAGAGCTGGCCTAATTCCCACAGAAGTTCATTTTTTATGGCTGTTTACTTAAAAGGGGCTAGCGTAGGCCATAGTCATATCGGTCTCACAGATATGTCTGCTTATAGAGACTATTCATCGAGTTGGTGCTTTCCTCCTTCGATACCCTTGCTTGACACAAGAAAACAAATCCATCCCCAGAAAAAAGGGGAGCGAAACTGGACAGAAAACTTCAGAGTCCAATCCTTGATTCTGGTAGCTGCAGATTCAGAAGTTAAAGGTTTTTTCACCCACTTCAAGTCCGTCACCTCCCTTAGGTATGTGCTGCTCTCTCTGCAGGATGAGGATCCTGGACCTGATACTCTGCTGGAGCCAGCTGCCAAGCCTGCTTAAGGGCAAGTCTTTCTAACAGAGGTGTAGTCTGGGAGGGACACATGCTTAACACAGGAACCTGTAATTCAAGGAATCTGGTGGACAGAAGCCATAATAGAAAAAGAGACAGTGGGAAGAATAACCTTGATTACAGCAACCTTTAAGTTAATGGAGGTTATAAACTCATTTGACTCCAAAAGAAATTCTGTCAATCTTAACATATTTAAACAGGCCATTCCCTGCAGTGAATAGCTAACTTCCTTTGAAGAAAAGAAAGGGAGCATTATTCGAAAGAGACACTGCTTAACTGCTTTATCAAAAGCTGAATATAACTTGAAAATCTTAAAAAAGGTACATTATTGCATTTTTACTCCTCTGCTGTGTTTCAAGAACTAGCCTACAGAAAACCTTTCTATCCCAAGCATAAGCCATTTCATAGATTCCTCTGACAACTCCAGTACTGTATCTCCTTTGCCTGTATTTAGGCATTTTAGGGGCAGCTGAAGCCAGTAAAGAACGCACATTTACTATTTTTATCCAACCTACTGCACTGTTTGAATTGCAGCATGTATTTCTAAAGTGACCCATGACCAGAAGGGTTCAAGCAACACAGTAATACCAGAAATTATTTGTAGTATTGGAGCAATACCAGGGGCTATATCTGCAGCAATATCTGGGGCCCTACTGTACTAGATACTGTACCAAGGAAACAGACCTCCAGATCCTGTAAAGCCAGCCTGCTAAATGGGAAGATAAGTTTGAGACAAACACTTACCAACTTCAGAGGCTACTCTCTGCAGTTTTTCAAGAGTTCTGCTTATCATAACTATATTTAATCCACGTTTTGCCAGCTATAAGAGAGGAATATAAAAGTTGTTAGAAAACAGTAAGTTGACAAGAATCTTTACAATTTTTCCAGTTTTGCAATAAAAACAATTATTAATTCTTTTAAATTGTTTTCATTCAACTGTCACCTGCCTCATGGGAAAACAACAGATATTAAAACCAGGCCAAACAATACTCAGGCTTAAAATGGGCTTCCAAAGGATCTCCTTCATTGTATAATTTTGTACCCTTACAAGAAAAACCTACTGGACAACAATCAAATCCCAATAATATTAACAAATATAAATAATCTGAGCCAGTTTCAAATGAATGAAAGTCTGTGGGGAGCGAAAGCAATGTGATACTTCCCAGAAACACATTTTTATTTTGCCTTGGATTTCGGAGGCCAAATACATTGCTGACTTCCCAGTCATTTTACAACATCACCTTCCACCCTCACATTTTTTTTTTCCTGAGGAAGTAGGATTGAATTGAAGGCTCAAGGGTTTGAAATTATTTGGACTTCATTCATATTTTTTTAGTAGAAATAAAATTTCATGCTGGTCAGGTGGATAAATTCTAACTGCTTTTTTTCATTAGAGGCAAACTTAAAAAAAAAAAAAAAAGAAACCACAGAGAAAAGATGAAGTCCATGCACAAAAATTCAAAATACAGTCACACAAATGTACATCCAACAAAGATGTTGGCAATAGTTGAATAGTTGAAGTTTATAGCTGTGAGCACCATTTAACACAGCAGTCCATTTGGTATTACCACGTGCAGAATGAATGCAGAACAAATGGAGAACGGTTCTCTCCTGTGTTCCTGAGTAGTCCCATTCCCATCAGTTGAGGAGTTCTAGGCAAAGCTTGAGAGAGAAACATGGCCCCCAGCTTCTGAAACTGAGTTATTAACATGCAGAAGCTGAATGACATTGTGTGCATAAAGAAAGATAAAGCTGAAATTATAAAAATGCCCATGAGAGCAAGGAGAAAGAGATCTAAATTAGTCAGCACAAAAGATAAAGCCAACGTCGTCTGAAAGTACCGCGTTTACTTAGAAGAAGAAACAAACTGGCAAGAGTCCACACACTGAAGACCCATTCACTTCCATAGCTGACTCCCTGCAATGCTTTCTCCTTAAACCTACGTGAGGGAAACAGTTTGTCCTGTCAGGCTCTTCTGAAATAATCTGGAGAATGTTAAGGAATAAGGATCTTTGTTCAAAAATTCGCTACATCGAGAGTAGGAAGGGCAGACATTCTGTTAAATGTATCAACCACAACCATTTGCATTTTCAGCACAAAGCCCATGCTCACAATCCTGCACTTCTGGAGACCCTCTCACATAATTGATGGGTGCTCCAAAAAGACCTGAACAGACTGAGACACTTGGGAATTTCAAAAGCTTATTTTAAGGGCTCCATTTTAAGTTCTCAGGAAGAGAACTCTAATTGCCTACATACTGGTAGATTTCCTTTTGTCCACAACGAGCTTGACTCAAACCGTTTCCAATCACAGACACGGTCTTCGTTTCCATGGACATTTGCTCCTTTCTGCCATTTGGGGGTGTTCAGGTGGGGAATATTCTTAATTTTTGTGCCTTTAGACCCAAAACCAAGTATCAGCCATGTCATACACAGAATGAAAACAAAGTTCTGCTTCACTGGGCTCTCAATATCATCTCGGTTATGTCTCTGTATTTCATTTGGTAGAAAAATCTCTCCTTAAAACCTAAGTAAAAAATTACTCCTATCATTGAGATTGCATTGTACTTCAGCTAAAAGCACTTTTGTGGCAATCTTACAAAATTGTTAACTGTCAGGTGAAAGGACGTTCCCTTGCTGTTGCATACCAGACTAACCAGAAGTATAAGGCTGTAGCAGCCATTTCTCAAGGCAAAAGAGGCTACACACCTGACTGCTCTTCTGTGCTTCCTCACCCACATAGAAAAGGTGTGCCCTTTTCAGAGAAAGGTTTTATAGGACATTGTAACTACCATGAGGTTCAAATGCACCCTCAAGCAAACAAAAAGAACTGTGCTTAGAAAATAATTTGCTGGCCATCCACAGCAAAGGTTAAATTAGTTTTAACACTACCGCATTTCAAATAAAGGTGACTTTTAATGTAGACATCTTTAGCACAAAGCATTTTCCTAAAATAAAACGGCTTTGACACTAGAGCATGGTATTTCCTCTCACAGTTAAGAATAAACCCTGGCTCCCAGCCACGCAATGTGCAGCTGCTTGTGTTAGGAAATCCTGACTCCCAGTGGCAAAGGACTAAAACGCTCCTGAACCTCTGAGACTGCTAAAGCGCAAGATTATTATTACTGACTCCAGCCATAATGAAATACGACAACTTAGAATTTAGAAATGGGGCTAATAATGAAGAAAGATCAAGCAGGATCCATGCTCTGGAATCTCACAAACTCGTTGTTAAAAAGTTCAAACCAACATTGAAGTAGTATAAAGTCGCTCTGCTGCACATTTTTGCAGCTCAGTCTGAGGGGAATTTTTAAAAAATAAAGCTTCATGGAAGGCAAGACACAGGTGTTAGCTTCAAACCATGCATGTAACTACTACAGTTACACTGACAATTTGGTTATACTCTACACAGATCACTGGACATAATAATTTAAAATCCCTAATAATGCCTCATAGAATCTGTATCTGCCTACTGTAGATTTCTATCTATCACAAAAGAGATTCTTTTCTCTTCTCCAGGATTGGGCTGATATGGCCTCCGCGCTTCACCCCTTTTCTTCCCTTGCCTCAGGTTCAGACCTGTAAGATCTCTGTGATTCAAATCTTTGAACCCTTTTCGGTGCAGCAGACCAGGACTGAGACAGGGCAGAAGGATTCCGCAAGCTTTCTACTAGCTATGTGCCTGTGCAACTCGAGCAGAATAGCATTATTTTCAGAAATAAATCCAGGACCAAGTGCAGAAATTAGACTACATATGCAACTGGAGCAGGAAAACTCAGATCTTATTTAGCTTGTCTTATATTGCTGGTAATACTATGCTCAATTTCAGGAAATGAAACAAAGGTTTAAGGTTTGAGAAACTGTTGTATGACTAAATCAATGCAGTGCCTGTCTCAAAATGGTCTGCTGTAACATCGATTTAGACATAAGCACTGGCCTGACTTATAAGAGAGTTATGAACTATTAACAATAACAAAAGTGGTGACCATGTGAACCACCAACACCCTGCTTGTGCCCTGACATCAGATGAGAAGTTTGCAGAGACTAAACAATAAGTCTCCGAGTATGGCATGCCCTCATCTGTAAACCCAGTATGTTTGAGGTGCTAAGCCAGTAACAGATGCTAATGCACGTCTGCACCTATTGCATGAGAAAAACAGAAAAAACAAGACTGCACCAGTACCTGAAATGCTAACAGATGAGCAGAGATGTGACAGCCTAGCAGCACACTCACAGTTGACTTATTATTCTTCCTTGTCGTAAGTCTGGTGAGTCTAAACCCCATCAGCTCAAGAGCTAACGGACCAAATCTAACAGAAACCTGGCTTTTGAAACAATCATAGCAAACTAGTTGCAAAATCCCAGCACTCAGACATCACAGCAGTCAGTTAAAATGTCGGAGTCTTTACGCTCAAGAAGGCCAGTTGTCTAGCCTGATGTGCTAGAAACACAGAGACTACATGGAAGCCTGGACTTCCATGCAGAAGAGGATAAGCTCAAGTTGTGTGTGCGCTTGCCTCTCAACACTAGCTCAGAAAACCAAGGGGACCATAATTTGCTCTGACAAATCTGTGTCCTGGCATCAACAAAGTAGAATTCTGAGACCTCACAGCTGCTGGGCTCTTCACACAGCCCCAGTCAGCTCTTGAGCTTAACAGACTTCGCAGAGACCTGTATTTAGCCATAAACCTTACAAATCAGGGTACTGAACCAGTAAACACTGTAATCTTTCCCTGGACCTCAGTCTGCTGGGTTTTATCCAATGAACCACCTACTGGGATTTCCACATAAAGCAACGAACAGAGAAAGCCACATCACACTAGCCTTCCAAAACACAAGAACTGCTCTCCTTAGTCTCCTATACCATATGCTACCAACAAGTGTGGATCCATCAGCCCATGCCTGAGCCCAGGATGTCAGAAAGACATTCCCCTCCTGGTGTCAGACCTCAGACTCTAGAAGAACAGACATTGTGGCCATGAAAAAAGGCTTGCCTTCACATCAGCCCATAACAGCAGAGGGACCTACGCCAGAAGAACATCAGAGAATTTTGTACCCTGACATCAGACCAGCAAGACAGTAGTACTGAGCCAGAAACTCCAAAGGTACACAGACATTAAAACAGCATGGTCAGCTTTATTTATCCACAATCCACATACAAGTGTGTGATTCGACCTCAGCCAGCAAGATGACATGCCAAGCTATGAGCTCGTGTGGTGTGGGCTTGGGATCTGCCCCACAGAGCAGTAGCTTAGCACAGCTTCAATCAAAAGGACCACCCGGGGAGGAAGGTACGTCTCAGCATGGATAAAGATGGCTCTCAGTCATCCCATGACAGCCAAAAATAATGAACAAATGTTCCACAAACTCTACACAGTTCCAGCCAAGTTAAAAAAAAACAAACCCAAACACAGTAGTTGTTTTCTTTTTTCTCATGGTGTAAAGCAGCCATTTGCATGCTCTAACTGGCCTTTTAAATGGGATTTACTCTTGCATAACCCACGTAGCACAAAGGAAGCAGAACAATGACAGAGGCTCTGATCTAGACATTCACAGGTCCCTGCAGCCTTCACGTGGATGAAATATCACCAGGTGCTCACACACAGTTAGTTCAGCAAGCTACATGTGCACGTGATTACACCCAAAGGCGTGGTGTTAAACAAATGTTTAAGCATATCCGATGTTTCCCCTCCTTGTCTTGATTCCGTCCCATTCCCGCCTGACCTAAGTATTTGTCAGACCCTTCCCATTTGCTCATCACTACAGCAACTCGGTAGGCACGCAGAAGGCAACATTTTCCTTTCTTTCCCACAGGAGATCTTGTGATCTTTATCACAACTATGCCAAACGTTAAACTATTACAGCTGGCATTTGTCTTTGTGCTTCCTATATTCATTGCACTTTCAAAAGCAGTTGTTGTATTGCCACTCCCAGTAGTGAAAATCACAAGGCAGGTGTTTAAACAATGCATGCACTTTAAAAGTCCAGTTTACCAGTCCTGTAAATTAATTTGAAAGCAAACTCATTTTCACTTCCTGAGAGATATATTTTTTAAATTATGAGCAGAAGCCATGACATCTAAACTCTTGCGTATTACAGGCTGTTAATTTTCACCTGGGCACCCCAGCTCTGAAGACAATTCTTGTTTAATCGCTGTTTAGCTTCTAGAAAGGGAGGCAGTTTTGAATGAAGGCACCAAAGAGAAAATCTACTGCTCAGTCACTATCGCTAACAGCAAGGCTGGTATAAGGCAGTACAAGGCCACTCTGCCCTCAGCGCTGATTAGCATGGGCGCACAGCGAGGGACTGCAGCACTGATTCTGCACACCAGCAGCTACAGGGTCAGCACGGAGCTCCTCCCTCCTCTTGCGGGATCCTAGAGCTACCCGTTCCTAATTAAACCATTACGTTTCCTTATAATTTCCGTAACTTGTAGTTTATATTAATTTACACAGATTTCGCTTTTATTTGCTGTCTGAGCTACATCTTTGAAAATGTGTTTGCAAATGTAAAACAGAAAATTACATTTTGTGCGTTAATGCTGGACCACCCCACTGAAAGTCAAAAGGCAGATTAGCTGTGGAACTGGGTAAAAAAGGACAACGTAGGCAATTTCATACCCTGGACAAACAACACGAAATCTTTTGGATTACTCAGTGTTTCCATTTTATTTCCTTATTCTGATGAGACCACAGAAGCATTAATGACTTTCCTCTGAAATGCGATACCAGTTTTCTTTCTTTCTGCACATACAGAGGAGAAGGATTAGTACTGTTTCTCACAGTGGCTTTGAATCCTTGAATAATTTTACTAACTTGCAGAGACTGACAATGGCGTAGCAATTGCCATTTTGCTAAAATGAACTTAAGGGTAATTAGTCTATCTTACCTCAAAGGAATATGCTTTTCCAAGCCCATCTCCTGCTCCTGTGACCACTGGAAAAAGTAAAAAGAATCAGGATTACATTTGTAGCTCTGCTTTAGCTTGTTCCTTCTTGAAATTTTTAATCTTCGTCATGTGTGTTTCCTGAACATTGCAGCCTAAAAGCTTATACTAAAGCACAGAATCAATCTTTTAAAAACATTATGTCCTTCCAACTTTTTAATCTCTTTGTTACTTCATTTAGCACATTTTGCCTTCACAGCAAACCCCTCCCAGCAGTAACCTATCTGATGCAGCAGGTAGCTATTACTTTCGTTTTCAATGGGAACACGTTCAGTCTCAAGTCAGTTGCCTAAGACTTGGAAGAATCTTCTTCCATACACATATTTTTACAAGTTATGCTTTGCAAGCCTTTCACTTCCATGCTCGTGGCAGAATGGTAGGTGACAGGGACTAAGTGGTGACCAACGCTGATAGAACGGTTTCTCACACAAGAAATCTGTATGTAAGGAAACATCACAGCAAACTCACCACCATCTATAAAATGCCCTTCCTTCACAGCTGTGCTATTCATTTTACCTTTAGATTTAGTGTTACTGGGAACGTAAACAAGCTTTGGCCTTTGTAAAGCGCTGTGAACTTTAAATGTTACACAACAAACACTAAAGAAAGAAAATCCTTACCACCTTAAAAACAAAGAAGAAAGAAAAGAGTAGGAAAGCACTGAAGCGGTTCCAAGGTAAACCTGGTAAGTTTTCAGAGCAAAACTGAACATGAGTCAATAGCTAAAAAACATTGATAAAGAAATTCTAAACTGTAAGAGACACTGGGGAAGCAAGGGTGAATGGTTAGGTTCATTGCCAACAGAAGAGTAATTACTCTCTCACTTCACAGAGAAATGAGACCCCTCAGTGAAGCAGCAGTGGACCTTTAGCTCTCTAGCAGACCTGCAGATGAAAAGCAAGAGTCTGCTGGAAAAAAATCTTCCAGCTCCCAGTCATAACTTTCATAGTTCTCAGGATCTCACCTGCCATGTGACACACCACATCGTCCAAGCCTTATGAATTTTACTGGGCCCAGAAGACTCTAAGTTTATAAAAGGACAGAGGTCCACTGAAGGAAACAAGCCTTCTAGCCTTCAGTGGAAACAAGGATTTCTTCCCACTTGAACAGCTGGTATTCAGGCAGGTTTTATGCAAAGGGGTGGATTTCATTTCGCACTAATCTGCCGTGTGATGTGCTTATTAAACACGTACTCAATCCAGACACATCAAGTCTCTAATGCAGGGGAAAGGAAGGAAGCACAAGAGTACTGTTTGGGTCACTTCTTAACAAGATGCCACCACCACTGACATCTGTAGCACAGGAACTCAGACACTGTAGTACCCGTTCATTCTTGCTTAACACTGATAACATAACAAGCTTAAGAAAAACATCAGTGATCAGTAGGAAGAAGAAGGTGTTTATTAAACATTTCTGTTACTTTATTAGAATGCGTAATATCTTTAAAAAAGTACTGCCAAGTTGCAGCCTTTGAAGTTTTTAGGCTAGACTAGATTTGGCTCGTTAATGATACCATTAAGGATAGGTCACCAATTCGGAAAAAACAAACTGGAGCAAAGTCACCAGGAACAAAGAAAAGTTGCTTTGAAGAGTGGATACCATATGCGAGACATAAACTAGTTGCTTCACATATCAGGAAAATGCAGATATAGGCAACACTATTAAAACAAAAGCATTTGCACTAGAAGAAAAAAAAATCAGAAGTAGGAATGGGGAGAGAATTCACATCTACACACCAGATGCATGAGCTGTTACCAGTTTGACTATTTTTCTGTTCTCCCCAAGTACACAAAACCTTCAGGCTTATAAAATCAAAGTTACTAAGAGAAAACAAAAAGAAATTAAGCAAACATCGCCTGGTGGAAACTGTGTTTTTCTCTGAAGTGACAGGGTAAGGGAATGCAAGGAAAACCTCTCCCGATTAGTAATGTAACAATCCATCACTCAGATACAAGAAGAAGGTGGTGAGGAAGTTTCCTTTACCTGCCCATTCTCCAAGCGACTGAAAGAAAGTCTGAGGCAAAGCACTCCACATATGTGTGAAAATACATTTCATAAATCTGATGCACTTTAGCAGAGTACAGAAACAGATCAGACCCCCAGCAAGAGTGAGTAGCTGATGCTGGAACGCTTCCATGGTGAGCGAAGGCGGTGAACTAGGATGAATCAGTCGCTCTCTCCACGCAAAATGCCTCTTTCCAGCAGGCTGCTACTCTCTGAGCACTGGCAGAGAAGTGAGAAGCCTAATCAAATCACGTGACTTTTTTTTTCCAAGGAATGTCAAGGGTTTAGATTAGAATAGCATCTCCACATTACACCCAGATTCGTAAACTACAGACAAAATCCAAACTGAACAATGATTTCTGGCGTGTGCTTTGGAGAAAAGGTTTCACTCCTTTTCTGGAAACTACCCAAAACCAAAAAAAAAAAATACTTTCATTGTCATTGTTTAGGATTCATAGAGACTAACAACGGGTATAAAACAAAACCCTGGATAAGAACACTCCAAACCTTGAGGATAACAAGCATCAGCACTACTTCTTACAGCGCCTAAGAATTTAGCCCAGACACTTCCAGGGCAAGTTCACATCGAACTTGCGTGGAGGCCAGAAAAAGAGATTTATCTACAAATCCAAAGACAAAACAATGAAAGGTTACTAAAGTCACCTAATTATTTCTATACAGAGAAAGCAGTATTATGTAACTTTTCAAAGGGTTTTCGGAAAAGAGGTTAATACCATCACACCCATTTTACAAATGGTGCCATTACGGCGTAAGTGTAGTAATCTGTTAATAAGGGAACAGGACTTTCAGCTTTTCTGAACAAAGTGTTTGAACAAGTACTGAAGTTTAGGATGTGCATCAAAACCTTAAGGGGAAGAAAAGCTCACAAGAACAGTATCTCACTGCAAGACAAAGATGAAGTCAATGAAATTCAGACCTCAAGTTATTAAAAGAAATTTTAAAAGTTAACGTGGAATTTCTCAGGGAAGGCACAAAAACAACCTTTGCTTTTCTTTGTAGTGGCAATTTGAAACATTACCCATTTTTAAAGATCAGTTTAAACTGGAGAAGAGGAAAACTGATGCTTACATAAGCACTTAGGATAAAGTAAAATAAAATTTGTCTATATATTTTAATGATATTCTTCCACACTTAACACGAATCATCTTTAAAAATTCACTTAAAGCTGACACCCAGAAATCTCCAGCTGAAGAGCAGCAATATAGGTCAAATGTCACATTACTGACACTTTCAGCCAGAAAACCACAATATGCAGGTGTATTGCAGAGTAAAAATGACAAAAATCACAACCATCTCAGCTTAATAATCCAGTTTCCTCACACATAAGTTCTCATAATATGTCAGTATAATCACTGCTTTCTATACCATAACACCTTATTTTACCTCATAAGTAAGGCCAGTCAGATCAAAAACAATCAGAATTTCAAAAATATTTACTGACCATCACAAATTCCACAAATTATCACTCACTATTATTCAAGGAATACTTTGAACTAGTTGCAATGTGTTCTTCATATGCAACAATGCTGTATACCTTCTTTAAATGAAAAAGAAACAAAACCACTTCTATTTGATGACAGAGTCAAAATGCAAACTTCTATAGCTGCCAGTCTTTTCTTTCGCACTTCCAGTTCTGCCCATACTCCCTTGACAGTTTCTTTTCCAGAGGCTGGTAACAAGTCTGAGACACGCTTACAGTACTTCACGGACCTAATATATGTAAATCAGGCCAAGATACTGACGGGAAAAATAATAAATTCTTATAAATGTGAAGAATTGTTCATCCAGCTCAGTCTAAATTTTTTTCCTGAGGTATTGCTTCTCTGACTTTCACGGGAATCCCTGCAAGAACCTTACACACTGCATGGGCAGAAAGCTTCCTTGGGTGACCACTCTGCTTTTTCACTCTTAATCTCATTCCATTACAGCTATCCCACTGCTAGGCAAACCCTTTAAAATGAAGAGTATGAACAGATGAACGTACAGTACAATATTCCTTTCCAATATGGTCACTGTTTTTAAGTTTCTTTGTGTGTTCCCTTGTAGATACACCTGCCCAGCCATAGAACTTAGCAAGCTTTAAAAATATTGGACTGACTTCTGAAAATCAAATTCTGTAGCTAGCAGCATGTAACCACAAGACAATTCTGCAAGGGAATGCAACTTTCAGAAGTCAGTCCAGTATTTCCTAAAACTAGTCTTCTTAATGCTTCTTTTGAATATGTGTTCTGAAGACTAATGTTTTCTCTAACAATTTTTACTGTATTTCCAAAAGAGAGAAAAGAAAATGAAGCTTCACACAGCATGTAAGTAATGTAGTTTTACAAATGTTCTAATACTTCATTAAGCTAATAAGAAATCCGTAGAAAAGTAAGGTTAGGACTACCTACAAAAAGTCCTAAGAGAAATCAGTTTTAAATTATGACTTTATTAACTAGAAGACACAACTACTGAGGTTCCCAAAGAAAGAACCATTTCCATAATTGCCTGAATTCTAACATGAGAGTTGTGCCTCGCTAAGCTCACATTCCCAGAGTCTCAACCAGCCAATTTACTGGAATCAATATTATCTCCACAGATACAAAGGAAAATAGTAAGTGAAGCTGATGCAAGCACTTGCAACTTCTAGATAATACCTACTTCTGGTTATTCCTAAAATTGTATTTTAAATTATTCTGAGTGATACTATCATGAAGACTTTGGGAATCTGGCCTGTATTTTAGGGAAGAAGGCTAAGTCTGAAGGACTTCAGAAACATGACATGAACAATTAATTAATTAAAATCACTTCCACTACAGTACAGAATGAACTAATGAAACTACCTCAAGTGCAGTACAGCATGATATAGAATGACGATATAGAAAGCAAATATTCGTGCTATCCATGTGTGCTTAACAGCATCTTACATGTCCATCCACACAAAAAACAAAAAACTTGTTAAAACTATAATCTCCATCTCTTTATTTATAAAAAGTATAGCAAAATATTAATGAATTAGATGCATACAGTAGCTGTTCCTTCGTGGGAACTACATCTTATTTAGCAGGTACCATTATGTGTTCATTCGTATTGCAATCAAATGGCTCTCATAATATTTTCATAACTAATGAAAACCTTCCAATCCTTATCCCACTGCAGAAAGATGAGGTTCAATAATCAGGACTCTGGAGGTAGCGATGATCTGTAGAATCACAGAATCACAGAATAGTAGGGTTTGGAAGGGACCTCTGTGGGTCATGTAGTCCAACCCTCCTGACGAAGAAAGAGGAGTCCTATAGAAGAATACACTCAAAGACTTCTTAGGCATAAATGAAATCTTCAAAAACAGAAGATCTCTCTAAAATATCTGCAGAAACCCATTCCCTTCCGATTCCGAGCTCTTCAACAGGTAGAAAATGAAAGTTACATCTCTTAGCCAGCTGTGAGAAACTGGATAGCCCGGACTTGTATTTCCACTTTGTGCCCTTAAATTCCAGTTCTAATATCTGCAGTCACTCCTCCTCTTGCCATTCAAATCCATGAAGGTGGTGGCAGCCCAGTCACTCCCTGAAGGCTCTGGTGTGAGCTATTCACACGTTTCTTAGATCTAATCTGGTCTGGTCATTCATGTGTTACTCACAGAGTAATGCTTTACAGATTTAGCTAGATTGTAATTCAAGCAGGGATAAAACAAGTCATTAAATCAGCCGGGTTCCATGTTGCGGTCTTCTAAAATCTTCTTTTGATTGTCTATTGTAAAAAATCACAGCTCATGCTTGCAGGGAGTTGAAAACTTCATCAAGATTAATTATTCTGCTGTCCTCTAGTGCTGCAATGCTTCTATGGTGTTTTCAGAGACTAATGCTGTATCCTCAGAGACACAGGTAAGCATTAGCACCTGTATTTTCAGAAAAAGAAATAAAGATACAGAGTGGTGCCATTACTGTCCCAGGTGATAACCCAAACGATCAGATTTCAGATCCTGTTTTTTAACCACTGGACCAGCCTTGCCCACTGCAGCAACCCCTTGGGCTTGCTGAGATGCCTTATTCCGAATTTTAAGCATGAATTAGTACCAGATAAGCTTTCACTGCATACATAGGACAAAACAAGGCACTGATCCTTTCTCCTTATTTAAACACAAGTTAGTCTTCTATATATCAATCAGTTTCCCCTCTTGTAGTTTGCATATTGTAGCATAATTTCTCTCCAGCATTAAAAGGTAATTATAAACAAAAGACCAGAGGAGGGGACTGTGATATAAAAAGACGAATGTACCTAAACAAGAATAGATTTACCTTTGTTGTCTCTCCTAGTTACCTGTTTGGTACTGGCTCACATACAAAAAAAATCTTTTTAAATATAAAAAATACTATCTCCATTTCCTTCTCCCCTTGATCCTGCAGCTATGAGGGTTCACTTATAGTAACAGTGACAATTGCAGCAGAAAATCATGATGTTATTGAGGATGAGCAAAAGATCAAGAGAGAATGTTTACACAATAGACACGGAACACATGAGGCCATATCCTGAACTCTTCAGTCAACACATGGGGAACATCTCCTCTTTGCCCTGTAAGTTCTACGGTCACTTACACAAGAGCAACTGCATACGTGAAATCATTCTGAATTACTAGCATCTTTCATCTCTTCAGAGATATCAAAGATTGCATACGGCATAAGGCAATGGTGAATCAAGCCTCATGATCTATCTTTATGGGCGGTTTTCCCTCAGAGAATACTGGCAGGCACCGAAACAGAACAAACAGCACCAAAGTACGGGTAGATGAAGAAATTTATAGCTTGAGATTTGCTCATGGCATTACTTCCTACAAATTCGTTCGTGGTGTAAAAAAAATAATCTAAAACTAAACTTGTCCACGTGTAAAAAACAGGGTGTGCAAGAATATTCCTGAACCAATTAGTTGTGTACACATCTGTGGCAATTGAGGTAGATTTTCTTTTCTTATTCCCAATATGTTCCAGCATATACTTTAGTTCGCAGCAATGGTAAAAAAACTTGTATCTTCAGTGTCTTTCAAACAGGGTATTTTGGCTAACTCTTTGACGTCGCAAATGCATTCTCTTCATCCTCAGGTTGCGTAGGCTTGCTGTTTCCTCTTAAGGTTAAAAATGAGTATCTCAGTCCTCCTGCCATACTAAAGAAAAGAGAATGAAGAGAGGTGTGAGAGATAAATCATGTTGTATGTATCATTTTATAGGTATGTACCTTTCCTTCTAAAAGATGAAAAAGGAATGCCAGCTACCATAAACTAGGAGTGCCTCAGAGCTATGTAAGCCATTTGAGAAACAAGCCCCAAGCAGACACATATCAATTATCAGTTGCTCCAACATATCCATACAAACAGATGTAACAGTTCATACAAACACAAGAAGTTACAACCCACAAGTCATAACATATTCAACAGGCACAACTCATTCAACCAGTGTTCTCATCTCCCACACCACTTGGCTTTTACTTGGCAGCCTCGCAGCTCAGAACTGCTGCTCATAAAAAAAGAATTAACTCAACCCCACACAGTAAAACTGCAGGCATGTTTCCATAGTTAAGATCTTACCATAGTAAGATTCAGTACATGAAAAGTGACATGAAAAAAGATAACTAATTGTAATGAACTTTACATCCTGAGGTAGTGCGTCCTCAGGTCAGTAGTGTCAAAATTGCATCACCCAAGTGTGCCAAATCAAACAAAACATAAAACTCTATCTCACTCAGAAATCCTCAGCTTTAACAAGTAAAAGCTATTCAAGTTTCACTCACCAAATATTTAGCCCTATAAAGTTTAACACGGAGAATATGTAATCTCCACCAATCAACATTCCGATGTAAGCAATGGATATATTCTGAAAGGAAACAAAAGCCATGCACTTACTAAAGTCAGTTTTCATCTCCAAGAATACAAATTCTATCAGTTAATTTACTTTTCTAGGGAAATAGCTGTACTCTGTTGCTGGCCACTCTAAAATCAGTGTTTAAATTAGTTTCATGGGATGTCAGCCTTATGGGTTGTCTAACAGCGAAACAGAATAATAAAATTAGGATGTTTTCTAAAGGCATGCAATGCACTGAGTGTGGCTTTCTGGGAAAAAAACCAAAATAAAATAAAATTAAAAAATTAAATTAGCTATTTGATGTTAGGTAAAATGGAGCTATGGCCACCTTCTGAAAATGTACATTTTTTCAATCTTCAGAAGGCTCATTTCAAATCTGATTTCTGAAAGACAGGATTTGCGTTCTCAGTAACAAAAATTATGCTTTAAAGTTACAACAAAAGCTCTTCAGTATTGCTTTAAAAGGGTTACCTCCCTACTTTGCTAACTAAATGTGCATTGAAAGCACTTGGCTCAAGTTCAAGGCAGGCACAGTTTAAAGATTCTGCCCCGATCCCTGCTCCCATCAAGTTTTGGTAAAATTGTCCCCTATGGACAGAAGGAAAGCTATAGAACTGTGTGATCATTTTACCAACACTTTGCTGGTTTCAAGTGTTTTAGCAGTTAGCCTGGACAATGACATCATTCTACCAGTTTCTACTGGAGACTACTACATCATAAAGTGCTTCTCAACTTTAAAGCTATTCAAAATGTCTCAAATGCTAATTATAACTCAGAAAATAGAAACAGTGTTGCTCTATCTTAGTGTGGTTCAACGCAGACACATAAAATTTAAAAGAACACTTTCAAGACCACAGAATAAAAACTACTCGATTAATCTTGCCAGGTTTCAAAAAAAGAAAAAAAAAAAAAAAAAAAAACAAATGTAGAAAGAGAGTACCATCTTTTTTTTGAGGATTTTGCTATGCTGGAGGTATTGTTTTCCTTCGTCACCCATGAAAGGGAGCACTCTGAGCACTGTTATTCCTGTGCCTAAGCTAGTTTGGATTCTGATAGTTGTTTGGCCCACAACTGCACAAGTTTTATCTTTTGCTAAAACACTTCCAGCCTACAGCTCTGTGCTTCTCTCCAAACCGACCTACAAAAAGGTGCTTGTGCAGTCAGTGATCTTCCCAGGTCAGACATGCTGGCCTTCTCAGCACAAAGGAAGTTTCACCGGTTTTAAATGAAAGCAGGCTAGAGAAAACAGACTGTAAAGGACACCAAGTTCAGTGTTTAAGACAGGCATGTTCTGGTGTTGATCAAATTGACCAGAAGTTATACAAACCAAAATGAAATAGTCCATTCAGTTAGAATACAAGTTCTCACACACAGACAGGAGCAGTTAGCCACAAAGTAACAAACTCCTTACTACAGCTTAGCCATTATTCTGTATCTACAAATGCTGTATTTATTAGCAGCAACAGAAACTAGTTCAGCCCAAAGTGAAAGTGGGTTAGTCTGTATCAGTTTGCAATGAAGTCGCACAACGCTACCCTGACTAACTCACAGTAACTTGATGAGAAACAGAAGCAGGTGGCAGTACCTGATGAAATGTGGTTAAACGTACATCTTTTAATTAACAGGGTTCAAGTTTCTCATGTATGAAAAATAAAAATAAATCAATACTCACACTACTTTCTAGAGTATACCTGAGCTTCAATGGAAGAAAACAAGGCCACTTTGTTGTGTGGATCTCCAAAATGTATGGCACAAGCAATGACTCAGTATTAGCCCTCATTTTGAGTTTCCAGCTCAAAATGTAATCTGGAACACTGCTGAGTTAATGCTCTTCCCTGTCTATTTGAGCATTCTCATCTCTCTCTTCTCCACAACTCACCTTGATGGCACCAACTACTGACGTTGTAAGTGCAGAATTGTAATGACTGCATAGAACAGTAGAATACATCAAGAGAAACCTGAAAAAAGAAAAAAAGGAGAAAATTTTGTAAATTCCTTCCAGGGAGCTCAGAAGTTTAGCAACACTTCGAATTGTTCAACATTTTCTGAATCAGTATTTTGCTGGGATCATCAAGCCAGCCTGTTCCAAATCCTAAAAAAAGATTCTGTGGATCTGTATTTTAAGTTAATGATGTGCATATACAGAGTACTCAAAATACACGGTAAAATGTGCTGCTTGAGCTCTAGCAGAGTCATATCTGCTTTCTGTGCTTCTTAAATGTCAGTGTTTGAAGTCAGTTTGACCCCTTAGTTGGTAACGTGTGAAAGAGCAGAACAGGATCCAACCTACTTTTTCATTCTTGCTTTGACTCTGCAGTTCCACCAGGCACAAAGCATTGTTTCATTACTTTTGAGTCTCCCGTACTTTTCCAGGTACTTTAAAGAACAAACACACTGAAACTGTCCCTATACTAAAGGGCTTACATTCTATTAACTGCAAAAAAGAAGTCAGATAATCAGAACAGACATCCAGCAGAGAGATACTGAATAAAGAAAGTAAAAATCTAAATGTCATGTTATTGACCACTGTACTTGTGAAGTCAACAACACAGTTAACTGAAACAGTTATTTACACTACTAGATATAATTAAAAGACAAGACAGAAGCCTGGGTGAAAAATACATTTTCTCTGAATTTTAACATTACCGATTAGTTAGTCTTACATTTAAGTTTTGCAATTCTAAATACTGTCATTAAAATGTCTTACTTCCTTGGCCTGTGTCCTTACCCCAAGAAGCAGGAAAGAAGAAACTGAAAGACAAATAAAAAATTTGTCCAGTGTTGGAAATGTGTTGCCTATTAAAAAAAAAAAAGTGAGAATATATAACCAGCTATACAAACAACTGTTAACACATAAAAAATATCATTAACATGAAAATGTGCAAAATCACAAAATATATTTGATTCTTATTATAGTTACAAAATGTTGGCATTACTACTGGCATTTAACCTCAGAGACAAGAGGACAACAGTACCCATGATACCTAGACACATTCTTGTAACATATATAACTGTGCAGATATAAAACTGCATACTGGAAGCAATGAATACAAATACAATACAGAGAATCTGTATTTTTATATTTATTGACACAGATACCAACATTGTGACTAATATTATAAAATAAATAGTGTTAATATCAGACAGAAAAGCAAATAAATAAATAATCTCCTTGAAATCTATTGTATACCATAGATTCCATTCATGAACAGCTTTCAAGGTCCAAGCCTGCATTTCTGAGCAAAAAAGTAAACTAAATAAGGATTACTAAGGTCTCTCATCAATGAAGGTCAATGAAAAGGCTAAATCATCACTCTGAAGTCTGGTCCTTAGTGACACGCAGCAAACAAACACATAGTGCCACACATTAGTCATTAAGAAGCATGTCGCAGATTCTTTTCCATCTCTAGTAACCCCAGGAGACATCTCATTTTAATCAGGTTGGTTTAAAGTCACCTTTATCAGCACAAAACTCAGCAAAGGCTGAACACACCCCTGCAGAACAGGGTAAAGGCTGCAAGTCCATGCTGACCTGTGGCTAGCTGGGCCTCCAGCACCTGAGGTAACAAATTCAAGGGACCTCGGGCAGCTCTGCCCTGCTAGAATTGTGCTGGTGTGCAACAACTACTTGCAAAGTATTACAAAGAGACATTCAGGGGCTTCATTTCTCTTCCACTGCGTCATGCTTTCCTGTCCTCCTAGCCAGCCAACTGGCAAAGGAGAAGTGAATGACTAGAACACTCACACACTGCAGCTTCTACAAGACATGGTAGCTACCGCTCCAGAAAGAGCTAAATGAGCAGAAGCAATGTCCCTATCACATAGACAGGGTACTAATATTTTGACTGGCAAAAGGTATATGGCTGTACATTGCCTGTGACGGATCAAGGCAAAAATCTCTGCTAAGGTAAAAGCAAGCCAACTTCTATGGCCTGAAAATCTGCTAAATACAGGTGTAATCTACAATGTTTTGTTGAGTTTTCATCAGTATTTTTCCATTTTCTACCTTTTTTCTGTGGTTTAATCTCTATGCATTACGTTGACACTAGTTACCCACATCATCTTATTGCCCTTTTAACACTAAGTGACCAAAGCATTGCGCATGCACACCAGGCACCATGCATTTCTCAGATTTTTCATTTTTTTCCCAGGTAGTTGCGCATTATAATGTTTGTGTCAAATCAACATGTGGGCACAACGCACTCTCAATTTTTCCCATGGAATAAATCTAGCAACAAGGTAAATTTCTCTGTCCAGTTCTCTCAAAATGCCTCAGCCATGACTGCTGGGAAAGCAGTTGAAACCTTACAGCCATACAAGCTTGGCTCCCACAAAGTCTGCCAAAAAGGGCATCAGCTGCATTTTCCTAAACTGGCACAAGGTCATGCTGAACTGACGTCACAAGAAGAGATTTCACACTCGGAGCAGATCTACAGCCATCAGTTTTCAGGGAATGATAGTTCTTCTACTTAAAGCAGACTTGTAATAATGCAACAACAAAATCACGTGAGTCCAGGGCACAACATCATACAACAAAGGACGCTGGAATGATTTATGACACCCGCAAGCTCTGTAACAATTTTCAGCAGCAAATCTCAAATATTTCCAAAAGACAACCTGAGTGTCTAGACTCATTTTATTGGTAACAAAAAGGCAACTCAGCAAGTCTGTGAGGGAGCCTGAAAAACAACCCAAGTCTCCTGGTCTGATACTTTACGTGCCAGGACATACTGCCTACAGCATTACACTGTATTGTGATCAGCTATGGAGAGCCATGCTGTCGTTCTGTAAGAATGTAAAATGTAGGTTACTAAACTAGACTGAGACTGAACAGGAATCTGTTCTGTGCGTCAGAATCAGAAAAGGACTGGGAATTGTCTGGTTTCGGTATGTGCAATCTCATTTTAGGGCATGTGGCAAATCACGTAGGGCAGCTGGATTCCCAACCAATTGCTCTAGCTCAGAGTCCCCAGTCATACACTAGTTTTCAAACAGAGACTCATCTAAGGGCTATCACATAGCTTCAGCTTCTCCTCAGAGTGAACAATCACAAGTTCTCACCTGTAAAGGGAAGTCCAAGTCACATATTACAAACACTAGTCACTAACACGGAGGTAGGATTACCTCTTTTAAATAAACAAAAACCCCTACCCTCCCCCAACTCAAAAAACTGAACAGAATACCATTATCAGTCTGAGATATGGAATATTGCTCCTTACCTGCTGAAAGTCTCCAGTAGAAAAGCTAATAATAATTGTTGGAATCACCATGAAACAAGCATTATAGAAAAGGACACCATATTTTCCCAACTCCTGTGAAAATGAAACATGGTGTTTGGAATTACGAGCCATTTGGGAGCAAAATACTAAATATTACTCTGTCAATCCTTCTGACATTATTGTCAATGAGTAGACAAAACCTAATACACTCCAACTTAAAATACAAGCTTGCAACCACTGGATTCAGTGTTTGGTACTGAGCTGAGTTTCCATTTCAGCCACTTCTTACGTTCAGCAGAATACTGCTGCTCTGCTACGCCCTGGAAAGTTTCTGTACAACACCAGCTAGTCAGAAAATTCCTAAGGCACTGGTCCAGAACTGCTTCATGTTAGACTGCAGATAAGGCTCAGACTGGCCAGTGGATTACCCATTCCATCCACTGCAAATCCATCACAAAGGCATTGGGCAGGGTGGCTCTCTGCGGCCGGCATAGCAGGAAAATCAATGCAGTCAGGCTCCCAGCTGGAGCATCTGTAATCGCTGGTGACTGACATAACTTCAAGCAACTCGAGGGATGCCATATATCCTGTTGGTTAACTTGCTTGACACAAAGGCAGAAGATTAGGAGAATGAAAAAGCTGATTCCGCTTCCTCCAGACTCAGCCATGCTATGCAGCAAACCTCTCCATCTCTTGCTCTAAAATGAAACCCCGTATTTTGCAGAAACCTGTGAGGCCACTAAGTGCTGCTCACAAAGAAAAATACGGAGTCTGGATTTGATGCGACTCCTGAGATCATTACGAGATATATATTTCCACTGTACAGACTGACCCACAAGTGTCAGCAACAAAACTTCTATCCAGTATCTCCAAGACTGCTCTTTGCCATGGCTTGGTTTGTTTTCATAGCACTGGATTAGAAGGGCAGTGTGCTCAGTGTTCACACAAAGTATAATATATCAAGGTACTGCCTTTGGCATACCTGGGTTTGGTATAGACCTGCTTTAGGACAGCCAAAAAAGGTATCTGTTGTTACTGTTAATGACTCAAAGTGGTCAGGTCTCTGTTCCTACCATAAGTTTATTTTACACAAACCTCACTTAAAAGTGTGTTTCTACTCGAAAAGTCATCTTCCTTAGATATATATATATATATATCTCAAGTTTACAGGTAAACAATTTGCTTTCAGTTTGGATTTATTTTTTAGCCAAGCCCAACATTTTAAAGCCACTACAAACTCTGCTTAGGAGACCTGGGAAAAAATAAAATACACTGTTTATCAAAGCCTGGCCTGAGATAATAATAACAAGTCTTTCCCATGATGTAGTGTATTAAGGATGCATACATCAACTGAAATATGAAAGCAAATGAATCTATTTATTAGTTCATAACTGTATGTTCATAAAGATATATAATAAGTAACCCACTGCTACCATATTGTCATAATGTTAAATTCAACCTAATCACCCCACAGCTACCTTTGGATCGATTTTCTGCTTTGTGTAAACTCCATTTGCTGCTGTGAAGATATCATTTAGCAATACAAACGTGTAGCCCTCCAGATTAAAAGACAGATCAGACCTGGGAAAGAAGTATTGTATTGTAAACAAGCAAACAATATACAATGCATTGCACTACCTCATTTACCTAGAGAAGTATCATACATGAGGAAACACAAATCCTGAGAACTCCAGCAAGTCACAGGTTTTGCTTTAAGCCTTCTTAGTAAGTAAAGGTACTTTACATTGCTCCAGTCACAGAACCCTCACAAACGAGTCACCAGAGAGTTCCCAGAACTCTGTGCCGAAGTGGCAGGAAATGTTCAGTTTTCATTCTGTGAAAAATTCCATCTGTCTCAATCCTGACAACCTGTCCAATTATTACTGAGTATACTTATGTATTTCTTTTAATAAAAAAAACTAGCTAAGGAATAAAGTACAACTGCTTGTTTTTTTTACAGTCAGACCAGACATATTGTCACCCTTTCTGTTTTGACTAGTTACCTCATGGATATAGGGTAATTTATTTAACAGGACATGGCTCTATCTGAGTCACATCACACGGAAATTATTTACCTTTGTACACAGCAAAGCCACAAAACAAAAAATAACACAAAAATTCCAGTTAAGTACAGGAATATCCAAACAGAAAAAATGTCAGAGGATACTAACATATGAGTGCTTTGTGAACTTAATCTCACATCTGAGCTTGTTAAAAGTGATTAAAAAACAGATGTTGCCTAACTCCAAGCAATATTTGACCACCAGAAGATCAGTCTTTCTATCCAGAACAAGAACATATTTTTCTGAGATTACTGAAGTACACTGATACTATGAAATAAAAGCAGCATTCCTTACACAATTTTAATTTGCTTCATTTATGATCCTGCAAACATGGAAAACCCAAGGGGAAAAAAAGAAGCACACAAATACTTCCAGCTGGAGTCAAACTTTTCATTTTGTGCTCCTGCACCTCCCATTGATGTCAGCAGAGGGATTTTTCCAAACCAACTTAATTTAGAGTAACTGATCTCAACTTAGGTTTACTTAAGGTTCACTTAACAAGGAAGAAAATCCTCCTGTTGTTTGTCCTCTCATGACACGCCTTCGTATAACAAACGAAAACCTTACCCAGCTGCTACGAAAGCTCCAAGAATGATGGCAAATACGCTGACTATAATACTCAGTGGGTATCGTTT